>ERZ773359.1170-NODE-1170-length-36904-cov-5.228337_pt1 | contig 36904 bp, 36 predicted proteins | sample MGYA00374955_ERZ773359 | MGnify/ENA primary metagenome ERZ773359 (study PRJEB29098, sample SAMN04486028) | biogas fermenter metagenome | study: EMG produced TPA metagenomics assembly of the Biogas fermentation microbial communities from Germany - Plant 4 DNA1...
TCAGAGCCTATTTATCCTCTTTCCTTGACATCAATACCACCGTCTCAACGTGCGTAGTCATAGGAAACATATCCACAGGCTGCACTTGTTCCACCTGATAACCGTGAGCAGATAAATAAGCTAAATCCCGTGCTAGAGTAGTTGGATTACAAGACACATAAATAAGCTTAGGCACTTCTAACCTACTAATAGTTTCTAGTAGTGCACTTTCACAACCTTGGCGCGGTGGATCAAGAATTACTAAATCGATTTGTTCTCCTGTATCTGCATATTTAGGTAAAACATCTTCCGCTCTACCACAGATAAACTCCGTATTAGTTCGCTTATTTAACTTAGCGTTATACTCCGCATCCAATACAGCAGCTGCTAAACTTTCCACACCATATACTTTTTTCGCTTCGCTAGCCAGGTAAAGCCCAATGCTACCAGTCCCACAGTATAAATCCCAAACAACTTCCCTGCCTGATAAATTAGCATATTCTTTTACCTTATCATACAAAATCTCTGTTTGAATCGGATTCACTTGAAAAAATGATGCTGGAGAGATAGCAAATTCTAGTTGACCAATAGTATCAATTAAATAACTTTCTCCCCAAACAATCTTTGTTTCACGACCTAAAATAGTTTTACTAGATCTTGGATTAATATTGTGAGCAATACTCACTAATTCAGGCACCAGATTAGTAAGCTGTTCAACTAACAGCTCTTGCTTAACTAGCGTCTTGGTAGTGGTAACGAAAATTACCATTAGTTTAGCCTGGGTGAAACTAACACGCACAATTACATGGCGCAGTATTCCTTGTTTAGTCCGTCGATTATAAGCCGGTATCTCTAACTCAGCTAGAACCTCTTTAACAGCTACAGCTGTTTTATGAATTAAAGGATGTAAGATATTGCAACTAGTGTAATCAACAATATCATGGGTTCCTTTACGATAAAAACCTATTATCAAAGTATCATCTTTAACCCCCACCGGAAGCTGGGCTTTATTACGATAATAATTTGGGGTTTCCATACCAATAATTGGTGAGGCTAAGACATCTAGTTTACCAATACGCTGTAAGGCTTGATTCACTTGGTTTTCTTTCCAATTTAATTGTGCTTTGTATTCCATATGCTGTAGTTGACAACCACCACAATTCTTGCTTACGGCACAGCTAGCACAAATCCGATCAGGCGAATTCTCAATAAGCCTGATCACCACACCACGAGCAAAGCTTTTCTTAACCTCACTAATTTGAATCTCTACCAAATCACCTGGAATAGTCTCGGGGATAAAAGTGACAAAGTCATTGACTCGACCAACACCTTCACCATTAGAATTTAAATCTGTTATCTTAACAGTATAGTAATTACCTACTCCGGGTAATAAGGGTTTTGTTGCTTGCTTCATTAATTCACATCTCCTGAACAATTGCCGAGAATCTTATTCTTCAACTTTTTTTATCCGGAACATTGAATAAGGTTTAACTGGCGGCATCGGAATTCTGACCCAGTAGTTAGCATGAGCGGCATCTAGCTCCTCATATTCTTCACTTTTATGGTTAATCATCTTAGTAATCGTAAAGGTGAAATTTTCTGCTTTTGGTTGTACTACTTCAATTTCAGAATTTAAAAGTAACCGATTTCGTACACCTACTAAAGCTTCTCCAGTCTCCGAATTATATTCTTCTACTAAACCAACAAAATCATAACTTTGCTGGTAACCAGAAGTTTCCAAATTAATCCCTGGCTGTGAATCTAAAAAGAATCCTGTATAATAAGGACGATGACTTACTTTATCAACTTCTTCTAATAAGACTGGATCTAATTGATAGTTCTTTGGATCTGCCTGATAAGCATCTAATGCTTGTCGATAAGCTCGTACCACCGTTCCCACATAGAAAGCACTTTTCATTCTACCTTCAATTTTTAGACTGTCAACGCCAATTCTTACTAAATCTGGAATGTATTCGATTAAACACAAATCTTTTGAGTTAAACAGGTAAGTGCCTTCTTTAGTTTCTTCAATTGGGAAATACTCTCCAGGACGATTCTGTTCGACTACAGCATAACGCCAGCGACAACTTTGAGTACATTGACCACGGTTAGCATCTCTACCTGTCATTACATGACTAATGAGGCATCGACCTGAATAAGCCATGCACATGGATCCATGTACAAAGACTTCAATTTCCGCATCCACTTTCTGACGAATTAATTCAATATCTTCCCGGTTTATTTCCCGGGCCATAACTAAACGACTAATTCCTAAATCAGCCCAAAACTTTGCTGATCTCCAATTAGTAGTATTAGCTTGAGTACTTAAATGCAGAGCTAAGTTTGGTGCTACTTGTTGTGCTATGCTTACCACTCCAGGATCAGCAACAATAATCGCATCTGCTCCAATGGAATCTAAAAACTCAATATACTCAGGAATACCTTGTAAATCATTATTGTGGGGAATTATATTGACGGTCACATACACCATCACTCCACGGTCATGAGCGTACTGAATAATATATTTCAAATCTTCTTCATCAAAATTTCCTGCGCCAGCTCGCATCCCAAACTGATTGCCGGCTAAATAAATAGCATCTGCTCCATATTCTATAGCAACTTTAGCCTTTTCCATATTGCCAGCAGGTGCCAATAATTCTGGAATCTTCACTTAAACTATCCCTCCTAATAACCTAATTCTTTACGCGCTTGAAGATGCTCATTATAAGTTTTAGAAAACTGATGTGTACCATCGCCACGAGCAACAAAATATAAATAGTCCACATCTGCTGGCTCTAAAACTGCAAGAATTGAGCTTAACCCTGGACTAGCTATGGGTCCAGGTGGTAATTTATTATACATATAAGTGTTATAAGGTGAATCTATCTCTAAATCCCGATACAAAACGCGACTCCGATTTTCTGTCATCACATAACGAACTGTTGGATCTGCTTGTAATGGCATATTAATCCTTAATCGGTTTAAGTAAACTCCAGCAACAATTGGCCGTTCCTCATCAACTACAACTTCTTTCTCTACAATTGAGGCTAATGTAACTACTTCGTGTAATGTCAAGTCTGTTTGATCAAGGTAAGGTTCAATTACAGGAGTTACCACAGTAATAAACCGATCCACCATATGCTTGATAATCGATTCTTCTGATTGCCCTTTAGCAAATCGATAGGTATCAGGAAACAGATACCCTTCTAGTGACTCTATAGGCAAATCTAAAGGAGGCTGATCTCCATAAACTAAAGTGGCGTTATACGCCAAGGTTAAAAAGCGATTTTCATCAACAAAGCCAGCTTCAGCTAATAAAGCAGCAATTTCTTTAATTTGATACCCTTCAGGAATCATTACCTTATGAGTAACAATATTACCAGCATTTAATCGGCCAATAATCTGTAGGGGGCGCATAGAAGCACTTAACAAATATTCCCCAGCTTTCAAACGTTGATCAGCTTTTGTCAGCCGTAACAGCCCATGAAACAAATTAGGCCGCTTAATCAACTGCTGCTCATACAACAGCTGAGTCACATCCCTACCAGACATTCCCGGCACAATGGTAATTAGTTGTTCTTCAACATTTGGGTTTTGGCTGGCTGGCTCTACAGCAATAATTATTAATAATGACCCAAGACAAAATCCTAAGACAAAACATATGATCAGAAAGCGGACCATGAGTAAGGCGGTCCGCTTATTAATTACCTGTCTGAACTTAGAATTTACCTGCGTAGTGGGCATGAAAACACCCCCATAATTAATAAATGGCACGTGTTCTACTCTTCGTCATCACCTTCGAGTACGCGAACCACTTCTTCAAATTCTTCATCATCTTCAATGTCCAATAAGATTTCTTCCCCATTTTCATCTAATTCGATTTTAAAGATAACAGCTCCTGCTTCTGGATCTACTTCAGGCAGTAATACCGCATAACTGCGGTCTTCAATCTCGACAAAATCAATTACAGTAAAATTGTGTTCAATTCCTTCTTCATCGATTAATGTAATTTTTTCATTTTGCTCACTCATTGTAATTTCCCCCTTAGTTTTTAGCTTTCTATTGTACTAGGTTCTGTCTAGATATGCTTGCAAAATCACACTAGCAGCTACCTGGTCAATCACTTTCCTACGTTTGCCACGACTAACGTCGCCTTCTAATAAAATTCGTTCAGCTGCTACAGTAGAAAACCTCTCATCCCAATACTCCACTGGTATTTCAAGTTTATTTTCCATTTGAGCGGCAAAACAACGTACTTTTTCTGCTTCTGGACCATAGGTTCCATCGGTTCTTCGAGGCATGCCCACAACTATCTTGTTCACGTTATATTCTTCTACAATTTCTCGTAAACGCTGTAGATCTTTTTTAAGATTGCTCCGTCTAATTACTTCTAACCCTTGAGCAGTCCAACCTAATTGATCACTAATCGCGACCCCAATAGTTTTTTCTCCAATATCTAAACCTAATATACGCATAATTCAACTCCCGATGAACTAGATCACTTTCACGGCAAACTCAGGGCAAGCTGCCCCACAATAACCACAGAAAACACATTTGTCAGTATCTACAATAACTCGCTCCGATTCAATGTGCAAAGCTTTATTCGGACAAGCCTGTACACATTGGCCGCAAGCAATACACCACTCATCAAAATGCAATTTGCGTTCTGGTTGCACAAAATCCTCATCTGGTAACGGAGTGCCTTCAAAGAAACTAATATTGCGCTCTAGTTCTTCAGTACTTTTCATACCTACAGCAATACTATGCACTGTCGGTAACTCTAACAAAAAAGAAAAAGCATCTCTACGTCTGGAGATTAAGTGGCCTCCTCCAAGGGGTTTCATGGCATAAATCCCTTTACCCATGGAATATGCTTGCTGAATTGCCGCTAACATTTCATCCCTAGTACCACCTTGGATACCTATTCCGGTTAAATTTATTAAAGGAGACACTACCTCTATTTCCGGGTATTTACAGGCTCCTAAAACTCCAGCAACATGATGAGTAGAAATGCCGATAGTTCTTACTATACCTTTAGCCTTCGCTTCAAATAAAACTTCTAAAGCAGGCCAATGACCTTTTATTGTGTATTCTGATTCCTGTTCATGTAACATAAAAATTGGAATAACATCTAAATCCATTTCTCGCCTGGCTTTTTCTAAACTTTGAACCATTCCCTCTGCTGTGTAAGCATATGATTTAGTAGCAATTACTACTTGTTCTGGCCGGGACCAACCTTTCAATGCTTCTTTAATGTAAGGATAGGTACGATATAATTCTGCTGTGTCGATAAAATTAATTCCAGCTTCTAATGCTTGACGAATTAAGCGGCCGCCTTCTGCAACTGATAAATTCCTTTGCAAAGGACCAATGGTTAAAGCACCAAAGCACATGCGAGAAACCTGTAATCCTGTTGTCCCTAATTCCCGATATTCCACAATCTAACTCCTTTAATAAACTGCAGATTCTACTTGAATATTAAGCCATTTGGCTATACGAGGCAAGCGTTTTCCAGAATAATCAGTAACGGAGATATTAGCAATATTAGGAAACCCTGCTACTACTGCTTGTAAATCTTCTTCATCAGCCCCGGCTAACACTTGGGCTAAATAATTGCTATCGATATTACCCAATGCCTTGGCTTGAACTTCCAGAATAATTTGCCAATCCTGCTCCTTAGTAACCTTTAAGTCAGAAAAAGCAATCGAATCAGCCTGGATCTGGAATCCTTCAGGTACAATGTTCTGTAACGCTTGATTTAAATGTTTACCTAAAATATCCAAATCTACTGTGTAAACTTGCCCCTTACTCATTGCTGAAGCATAAACTTCATTAGTTTCTTGCCCAATGGCAGTTTCTTCTAACCAATCTAAGTCAAACTCCATAGTTTCCTCTAATACAAAACCAGTTCCAATTTGCTGAAATAAAGCATCTAACGCTAGTTTTGGAGCATCCTGCTTAACTAAGTTCTTGACTCGTACTAAATCATCCTCACTTGCAATATGCAAAATGGCATCGTCACCACCATTAGTAGGATCAGGGTTTCTAACATTCAGATCAAAACCCTTAATAGTGGTAATTCTTCCAGCAGCGACATTACCACTACTGCCTAGTTCGACAGCTTCTATTTCAACCTCAGCTTGACCAGCAATTAACCCGATTGGAACATCCATAAAATAATTAGTGGTCAAGGCTGGCACTTCTACATCCTTTACAGTAACAAAAGAAATTCCGCTTCCAGTTTGAACCACCGTTCCCTTAGGAACCGTCACTTTAGTATCATTTTGATTAACTAAAGTGATCACACCTTTAGCCTTAGTAATACCAATCTGCTGTCGGCCAGTTGCAGCTGTTTTTCGAGTCAGCATAATACTAGCTTTTTTTAAGTCAACTCCTGCTAACTGAGAGAATTCAAAAACTAAATCCTCTGACAACTGCAGTACCTGTGGCGTCACCGAAATTGTCGCTTTTGGCATTTGATAGTACAGTAAGCCTAAACTAGCTCCTAGAATCAACAAAATGATTACCAGACGTTCTTTCCATGAACTAGAAGGCGGGTCTTCCCGCCTTTGATGTTCATTTGTTGCTGCTATGGTCATCCTAGTCAAGCACCTCCTAAATTGGAACTGCTAGCTTACATTTGGAGATAATAGGAAATCAATTCTTCTAAAATTTCATCCCGCTCTAACTGAGAAATTAGCTGCCGGGCGCCTCTATGACTAGTAATGTAAGTAGGATCACCCGACAACAAATAACCGATTATTTGTCCAATAGGATTATAACCTTTTTCTTGCAGAGCGGAATAAACTTCAGTTAGAACTTCGCTGACCAGAATGTTTCGTTGCCCGGAATTACCCCGAAACACATTGGTTTTATCATATATGCCCACGTTGGAACCCTCCCTTAGTGGTCATAGTCCTAAGGAGACACTTTTAATTGTTCTAACACAAGCTCTTTAGCTTTTGCTAAAGCTTCATCTAACTTTTCTGGCATTCGGCCTCCAGCTTGAGCCATATCTGGACGACCGCCACCACCGCCTCCACAAATTTTTGCAGCTTCTTTAATTACATTACCAACATGTACATTAGTATTTTTCGAAGCCATTCCTAGTAATGAGACTTTCTCACTGGTTTTAGCACCTAAAAATACTACGGCAGGGTTTAACTTGTCACGTAAGCGATCACCTAGTTCGCGTAATTCTTCATGGTCAGTAATATCAACTTCAGTTACTAATAGATTTAGATTTGCAACTTGTTCAGCATTCTTGACTAATTCTTCAACTAAATCTCCGGCTAAAGCTTTTTTCAATTGATTTAACTCTTGCTCTAACTGTTTTTGTTGTTCTAAAAGACGATTTAACTGGTCAACAACATTTTCTGGTTTAGTATTTAAGTTGCCAGCAATTTCCATTAAGATTTTTTCTCGTTCATCCATGTATTTAAGGGCTTGCTTACCAGCAACAGCTTCAATTCGGCGAACTCCAGCTGCTACACTACCTTCAGAGATAATTCTAAATAAACCGATTTCGCCTGTGGAACTTACATGGGTTCCACCACAAAGCTCTTTAGACTCTCCCATAGTAATTACCCGCACTTCATTTGCGTACTTTTCACCAAATAAAGCCATTGCTCCAGCTGCCTTCGCTTCTTCCATGGACATATTTTCAACCTGTACTGAATTATTTGCCATAATCATCTCATTAACTTTTTGTTCAACTAAGGCCAACTGTTCTTTTGTAACAGCTTCAAAGTGAGTAAAGTCAAAGCGGAGACGATTTACATCTACTGAAGAACCTGATTGATAAACATGGTCTCCTAAAACATCTCTTAAAGCCTTGTGCAACAAATGGGTTGCACTATGATGACGAGCAATGTCCATTCGTTCATGGCTGGATACTGTTGCTAAAACTTCTTCTCCCACTTTTATGTTACCAGAGATTAAAACGCCTTGATGTATTACAATACTTTCCACTGGTTGACGAACATCTTTTACTTGGAACTGCCCAACTTTAGCTGTAATAGTTCCAGTATCCGCTACCTGTCCACCAGCTTCAGCATAAAATGGAGTCTTCTCTAAAATCACAATACCTTGTTCACCAGCTGTTAACTGATCAACAAATTGGTCATCTTTAATTAAAGCTAACACTTTTGATGAGTATTCCAAATGCTGGTAACCAACAAACTCAGTATTTACTTTACCCAATAATTGCTTATATAACTCCCCATGTTTATTAGTATAGTCTGCAGCAGTTCTGGCAGCTCTAGCTTTTCTTCGTTGTTCTTCCATTGCTGCAGTTACTCCGGCTTCGTCAATTTCTAAGCCATGTTCAGCGGCTATTTCTTTCGTTAATTCTAAAGGAAAGCCGTAAGTATCATAAAGCCGGAATACATCTTCACCAGAAATAAGAGCTTTCTCTTCAGCTTTTAACTGATCAATAATTTCTTGTAATAGATTAATTCCTTGATCAAGTGTTTCATGAAAGCGGTTTTCTTCTAAGCTGACTACTTTATGAATATAATCTCGTCTTTCTTCAAGCTCAGGATAACCTTGTTTCATTTGCTCAATTACTACATCAACCACTTCTAATAAAAATTGACCTTCTATGCCTAATAGGCGCCCATGACGAGCAGCTCGACGTAGTAAGCGGCGTAAAACATATCCACGACCCTCATTGCTTGGCAATACACCATCATGAACTAAAAATGTTAATCCGCGAGCATGGTCAGTAATCACTCGTAAAGAAACATCTTTTTCTGGATCTGCGCCATAACTAGTTCCTGCTAATTCAGCAATTTTATCGATAATTGGTCGAACAATATCAACTTCAAAAATGCTTTTGACACCTTGAATTAAGGCAGCAATTCGCTCCATACCCATTCCAGTATCGATACTTTTTGAAGCTAATGGTTCAAATTTACCTGGTTCAACCTGTAAATATTGGATAAAGACTAAGTTCCAAAATTCTAAGAAACGATCACAATCGCATCCAGGCTTACAATTCGGATCATCACATCCGTGTTCTGCACCCCGATCAAAGTGGATTTCAGAACAAGGTCCTCCTGGATAACCTACTCCAATTTCCCAGAAATTATGCTCTTTACCTAAACGAACCATCTTATCAGGTGAAACACCGATTTTCTTGGTCCAGATTTCATAAGCTTCATCATCGTCATGGTAAACACTAACCCAAAGTCTATCCACTGGCAGTTCTAGGTGTTCGGTAATAAACTCCCAAGCCCAGGTAATAGCTTCCTCCTTAAAATAGTCGCCAAAAGAGAAGTTACCTAACATTTCAAAAAAAGTACCATGCCGATCAGTTTTGCCGACATTATCAATATCAGGTGTCCGTAAGCAACGCTGACATGTGGTTACTCTTTTATAAGTAGGAACTTCCTGCCCCAGAAAATATGGTTTAAAAGGAACCATTCCAGCACCTGTCAATAACAGGCTAGCATCGCCTTGTGGAACTAATGAGGCACTAGGCAAAATCTGATGTTGTTTCGACTCAAAAAACTTTAAAAACATTGAACGCATTTCATCTACTGTAATATACTTCATAGAACCCGCACTTAGCGGTTTCCCCCCTTTTCCTCTCCACTATTCCTATCTTATCCAATGCTAGAAACCTTGTCAACATAACATTTCCCTTAGTAATTCACTCCGTCAAGTTTCTGCACTAGATACAGAATTAACATCCGCAAAATTGCAGTGATTGGAACAGCAATTAACATTCCCATGATACCCATTACTTCTCCGCCTGCTAAAACAGCAAAAATAACGGCCAAGGGATGCAGGCCTACCCGTTCACCTAAGACTTTAGGCGAAATTATGCTAGCTTCTAACTGATTAACCAAAAAGAACACTAAAAACACCCAAAGTACAGATAAGGGTGATTTCACTAAGGCCAAAGCGGCTGCTGGTATAAATCCAATAGCAGGACCAAAGTAAGGAATAATATCAAATAATCCAGCCAAAAAGCCAATGAAAAAGGCATAACGGATCCCAAGTAAAGTCAAACCAATTGCTACTAACAAACCAACAATTGCTGACATTACCAATTGACCACGGACATAGCCATTTAAAATTTGATTAATCTCCGCTACTAGGTAATTCACATCCTTACGATAACGCAAAGGTATGTATAGAAGAATTCTAGGCTTAAGTGCATTAAAATCACGTAACATATAAAAGGCTAAAAACGGTGCTATAATAATACTAATGATTTGCGAAACTAGGGTTACTAGCAAATCTGCTATACGCGAGGCAATTCCTTCTAATAGCCTTTGGATTCGATTTACTACTAAATCAAATGCCTCTTGCAAACTGTCTGGTACCTGAACAGACTGCAATCCACGTAATACACCTTGACCCATATCCTCAAGCCGTTCTGTTTGTTTAGGTAAAACTTGTAAAATTTCTTCTACATCATTGGCTAAATGAGGAATTAAGAAGTAAATTGCTATCCCTACAATGATTCCAATAATAAAATAGACTAAGATAATGGAAACGCTACGGGGAACACCCCTTGCTTCAAATTTGGCTACAATTGGATAAGCAAGATAGGCAATGACTAAGGCGAAAAAAAATGGCGTCAGAATAATCTTAACCCGATATAAAAATATGACTGCAGCAAGTATTATCAATAAATAAATCCAATTTTTGTTCTTCATAGGAATAGTATGAACCAACTAATAAATTTTATTAAAATAAATAGGGTTGGTACGCCAACCCTATTGTCGTAATACTTCCATTCCTTCTTGAAGTGCTGCTCGACCAGCTTCACCTAATTTATACATGCCTCGTCTGGCATTAGCCATCAGTCGTTTTCCATTGGTCCGAAGCATCATTCTATTATTGGAACCATTAATCATATTCATTATCCACATACCAGCAGCAGCACCGACAATTCCGGCAATAAACATACTTCTGGAACCTCGTCCCATAAAATCACCCCTTTGCTACTAGTATGTGCTTTTTTAATCACAAATCTTAAAGGGAATTTTTAACTTACTTGCTGCTGCCTGGCCCGATAATCAGCTATGGCTTTTTTTAAGGCATCAGCTGCTAAGTTAGAACAATGCAATTTTAATGGTGGTAAGCCATCTAAAGCATCTACTACATGCTGATTAGAAATTTCCTCAGCTTCTTCAATTGTTTTACCAATTACTAATTCGGTTAAAACACTGGAAGTAGCAATAGCTGCTCCGCAGCCAAAGGTCTTAAACTTACAATCGACAATTCGGTTGTTTTCTACTTTAATCCATAATTTCATAATGTCGCCGCAGCGTGCATTACCTTCTTCACCAACTCCATCTGCGTTTTCAATCTCACCTACATTGCGGGGATTTTGAAAATGATCCATCACCTTATCGGAATACATTATAAACAACTCCTTCATTAAAATTAACCATTATATAGCGGAGACATTTCCCTTAAGCGCTGTACAATTGGTGGTAATTGTTCTAATACATAATCTATCTCTGCCTCAGTGGTGTCTTTACCTAAAGTAAGTCTTAATGAGCCGTGAGCAATTTCATGAGATAAGCCCATAGCTAACAGCACGTGTGATGGTTCTAATGATCCGGACGTGCAGGCTGAACCACTAGAAGCAGCAATACCTTTCATGTCTAAATTAAGCAGTAAAGATTCACCTTCGATAAACTCAAAACAGACATTTACATTATTAGGCAAACGTTTCTCGCGACAGCCATTGAGTCGCACATGAGGTATGGTCATAATTCCATCAATTAATTTATTGCGTAATTTCTCTATTCTAGGATTAATCTGTTCACGTTCTGCTTCGGCAAACTCCAACGCTTTGGCTAGCCCTACACAGAGGGCGACATTTTCGGTACCAGCTCGCCGATTTCGCTCCTGACCGCCACCGTGAATCAATGGATCTAAACGGATACCGCTCCGTACATACAGAGCGCCTACACCTTTAGGGCCATAAAACTTGTGTGCTGATAAAGATAACATATCAACATTTAACTCATTCACATTAACTGGTAAGGAACCAACAGACTGAACCGCATCAGTATGCATCGCAATGCCGTGTTCCCTAGCAATCTTACCAATTTCTGCAATTGGTTGAATAGTACCTACTTCATTATTGGCATGCATAATGGAAACTAAAATAGTATCTTCTTTAATCGCTGACTGAAAGTCTTCTACTCTAACTAAACCTAACTCGTTCACTGGTAGATAAGTAACTTCAAAGCCTTGTTTTTCTAGCCACTTCATTGAATCTAAAACAGCCTGATGCTCAATACTCGAAGTAATAATATGATTGCCTTTGGCCCGATTCTTTAAGGCATAGCCTTTTATTGCCAAGTTATCTGATTCGGAACCACTGCCGGTAAAAATGATTTCATTAAACTCTGCACCTAGGATCTCTGCTACCGTAGTGCGAGCTTGATCAAGAGCTTTACGCGCTTCACGTCCTAAACGATAAACACTTGAAGCATTACCAAACCCATTGGTAAAGTAGGGTATCATGCAGTTTAAAACGTCGGGACGTACAGGTGTAGTAGCCGCATGATCTAAATAAACTTGCTCCACAAAAACCATCCCCTATTTCATCTAAATTAGTTAGATATGATACATAAATGAGTCATCTTTCGCTTTTAAGCGCAATGTTTCTTCGCATAAACAAGCAAGGGTCGTATTATCTAAAACTTTCTCCATACTAGCTTGTAACTTTTGCCATAAAACACGTGTAGCACACCGCTCCACTTTCACACAAGAGTCATGATCTTCCTCAACACACTCCATTGGTGCTATCGGTCCCTCTAGGGTTCGAATAATATCACCGATTCTGATTTCACTTGGTTCTTTAGCAAGTAAATATCCTCCTTGTGCACCGCGAACGCTAGTTACTAGACCGGCTTTTCGTAAGGAAGCAATTAACTGTTCCAAATAATGTTCCGATATATCTTGCCTTTCGGCAATTGTTTTCAAGGAAATAGGCCCCTGGCCATGATGTAATGCTAAATCTAGCATTGCCCTAACTCCGTACTCTCCTCTGGTTGAGATTCGCATTCTGACCCTCCTATCAATCCCGAGTAAGTACCTAGGAATTCTCCAGGTTAATCTTATCACAGCTACAATTGGCTGTCAACGAATTTGTTTCCTAAAGTAATCCATTCGTTCCTTAATGTGTTTTTCTCGCCCTTGCTCCGTTGGCTGATAAAATATCTGATCTTTGACGTTATTTGGCATATATTGTTGCTTTACATAATGATATGGATAGTCGTGAGGATATAAGTAGCCATCTCCATGACCTAATTCTTTGGCTCCACTATAATGACTGTCTCGTAGATGCTTAGGTACTGGCTCAGCTTGAGTTTGTTCGACAGTAGCCATCGCTTGATCTATGGCTTTCACTACAGAGTTGCTCTTTGGTGCCGTCGCAATGTGAATAATTGCTTGAGCAATAGGAATTCTAGCTTCTGGTAAACCTACCCATTCAAGAGCATTAGCCGCTGCATGAGCTACTAGCATGGCTGTCGGATCCGCCATCCCCACATCTTCTGAAGCATGAACAATTAACCGTCGAACAATAAACCGCGGATCCTCATTAGCATAAAGCATCCGGGCAAACCAATACAATGCTGCATCTGGATCACTACCTCGCATGGACTTAATAAAAGCTGAGGTTACATCATAATGAGAATCACCAGATTTATCATAGTTTATACGTTGGCTTTGGACAGCATCTTCCATCGTTTGCAAATCAATTACTCGAATTCCTTGAGCATTTGGAATTGTGCCCATTACCGCAAACTCTAAGCTGTTTAACAATACTCGCGCATCACCATTGGAAGTTTCAATTAAATGTTCTAAAGCTTGCTCACTAATCTGGTGAGGATAGTCCAGCAACCCGTTTTCGTGATTCATGGCTCGCAGGGCAATTTGCCGCAATTCATCTTTAGTTAACGGCTGCAGTTGAAAGATACTAGAACGGCTTAATAAAGCCCCATTAACTTCAAAATAGGGATTTTCTGTGGTTGCAGCAATTAATTTAATATCCCCGTCTTCCATTGCTGGCAGTAGCACATCTTGTTGTCCTTTATTTAACCTTTGAATCTCGTCAATAAACAAAATGGTACTTTTTTGTTGAAATTTTAGTCGATCTTGCGCCTTACTAATAATATTTTTTAGTTCGGCCACTCCAGTTGTGGTAGCACTAACCTTTAAAAAGTAAGCATTAGTAGTTTGAGAAATAACATGGGCAAGGGTAGTTTTACCTGTACCTGGCGGACCATATAAAATCAAGGAACCGATTTGATCATTTTCAATAGCCTGCCGTAACAATTTCCCTTTACCTAAAATATGCTGCTGACCAACATAGTCATCTAGATTAGTCGGTCGCATCCGGACTGCTAAAGGTTGTCCCTTCGAGTCTCGACCAACACTAAATAGGTCCACTTAGATCACCCCTCAATACCTAAAATTGAGCGAATAACTACACTAGCCATAATAAAACCAGCTACTGGCGGTACCACTGAACTCGAACCCGGGGTTCGGCTGTTCTGACCCTGGTTATGCCGAATCGGCCGTTCAGTAGAATAGACAACTTGAATACCTTGATTGATTCCTCTTTTTCGTAATTCAGTGCGTACTACTCTAGCTAAAGGACAGATATGAGTTTGTGAAATATCCACCACTTGTAATTTTGTCGGATCTAACTTATTCCCAGCACCCATTGCTGAAATAATAGGGATCCGTTGCTGATAACAACTTTCAATTAAATGTAGTTTGGAAGTTACCATATCAATGGCATCAATCACATAGTCATAACTCGTAGATAGTAACTGACTAGAATTCTCCGCTGTATATTTCGTATTATAACAGATTGTCTGGCAATCTGGATTAATCTCTTTCACACGCTCTTCCATTACTTCTGTTTTGGGTCGACCTATAGTGGATTCTAGGGCAATAATCTGACGATTGATGTTCGTTACACAAACTGTGTCAAAATCTACTAATACAAGGTTACCAACCCCAGCTCGTGCTAATGCTTCCACTGCACCGCCACCTACTCCGCCAAGACCGAAGACAGCAACTGTACTATTGGCTAGGCGCTGAAAACCTTCTTTGCCAACTATTAGTTCTAAACGGCTATATCTATGTAACATGGTTATAATCACCTCGAACACAAAAAAGCCTCCCGTAAAGGGAGACTTTCTTTTTTAAGTTCCCCACCATGTCGTTTGGCTGACTAGCATGAACCTGCTCTCGGCAGGTGGGTATTCTCCTAATAGCTTCTGACTTCCCATTTCATTTACTGGGCCTGCCATCCACTACTAGAGACCGAATTCCCTTTGTTATGGTGTTGGCTCATAACAAAGCCAGCTTCATCCCGAACACAGCAGGGTTTTGGTTCATTCATAGTTTAACATATAAACACGTTCCTTGCAACTAATTGGCCTTACCAATTTTCTCCCCTAGCCTAGCTTTTGACTTGAATATATAGCTCTGCTAGCTGTTTCTTACTGATTTCTCCAGGCGCACCCATCATTAAATCGCTAGCACTGGCATTTTTTGGAAATGCAATTACGTCACGAATTGACTTTTGTCCTGCCAATAGCATAACTAAACGGTCTAAACCGAAAGCAATTCCACCATGAGGCGGTGCTCCATATTCGAAGGCTTCTAAGAAGAAACCAAATTGCTGCTGAGCCTCTTCCATGGTAAAACCTAATGCTTTAAACATTTTCTCTTGCAGATCTCGTTGATAAATTCGAATGCTTCCGCCGCCTAATTCTACCCCGTTTAGTACTAAGTCATAGGCTTTAGCCCGTACTTTACCAGGAGCAGTCGCCAAAAGCTCTATATCCTCGTCAAATGGTGCTGTAAATGGATGGTGAGCAGCCACATAACGTTGTTCATCCTCATCATAAACTAGTAGAGGCCAATCAGTGATCCATAAGAAATTGAATTGGTCTTCATCAATTAGATCCAGTTTATTACCAAGGAATAAACGTAATCGGCCTAACACTTCGCAAGCAACCACTTCTTGATCAGCAACTAATAATAGTAAATCGCCAGGTTTAGCCTGTAACTTTTCCATAATGCTATTAATTTCTGCTTCTGAGAGAAACTTAGCCACAGGAGATTTAACTGTATCTGCAATATTAAACCAGACTAAACCTTTAGCACCATAATCCATGGCTAATTCAACCAGTTGATCGATCTCTCGTCGGGAAAATGATTCACCGCAACCTTGGGCATTGATTCCTTTAATTACTCCACCGTTTTTAACAGTATCAGCAAACACTTTAAAGCCGCTGTTGGCTAAATCCGCAGTTACATCCTGTAATTCTAAACCAAAGCGAGTATCTGGTCGGTCTGTACCAAATCGAGCCATAGCCTCAGCATAGGTCATTCTAGGCAAAGGAGTAGGAACCGTTTTGCCAGTAACCATTGTGAAAACTTCTAAAATCATAGTTTCCATTAACTGCATTATATCATCAGGCTCAACGAATGACATTTCTACATCGATTTGAGTGAATTCCGGCTGACGATCTGCTCTTAAATCTTCATCGCGAAAACAACGAGCAATTTGATAATAACGCTCGAAACCTGCAATCATCAACAATTGCTTAAACAATTGCGGTGATTGTGGTAATGCATAGAATTCACCTGGATGCACACGACTGGGCACTACATAATCTCGTGCACCTTCTGGTGTTGATTTGGTCAATATTGGTGTTTCTATTTCTAAAAAACCATGTTTTTCAAAGAAGTTTCTAATATGATGAATAATCTTATGACGCAAAATAATTCCCTTCTGTAACTCTTGCCGACGTAAGTCTAAGTAACGATAACGTAAACGAAGACTCTCGTCCACATCTACGTGACGTTCAATGGGAAATGGCGGTGTTTTTGCCTCAGAAAGTATTTCAAAGGAATCAACATATACTTCAATTTCACCAGTTGCCATATTTGGATTTTGTTGACCTTCTGGGCGGGCTAACACCTTACCAGCTACAGAAAGAACAAATTCGCTACGCAAGCGTTCTGCTTTGGCAAAGGTTTCTGTATCTAAAATTTCAGGACTAAACACTATTTGCACTATGCCTGACCGATCTCTTAAATCTACAAAGATTACGCCCCCATGGTCGCGCCGACGATTGACCCATCCGTTTAGAACCACTCGTTGTTCTTTATATGATAAATCTAATTGGCCACAGTTATGTGTTCTCTTCCAGCTCATCCTTACTGCCCCTCTCTCTCATTTAACAGTCTGACCTGAATGTTATCTAACTCTACCTCTTCCTCTTCTCCAGAAGCGAGCCAACGTAATTTAACTTTATTATCAGCTAATTCATCTTCACCAATTATAAGCACCCAGTTGCAATTAAAGCGGTTAGCAGATTTCATCTGAGCCTTTAGACTACGATCTAAATAATCCATTTCCACCCAAAGACCCTGCTTACGCAAATCATTAACAACTTTAATGGCAACCGGCTTAGTAACACCGCCAAAATGAGCCACAAAGCCATCGGGTTTTCGTGGAGTAAAAATCTGACTCTCTTGGTTTTCTAAGGCTAACATTAAACGGTCTAAACCTACAGCAAAACCAACTGCTGGAGCTGGATTACCGCCACACTCTTCCACCAAACCATCATAACGTCCCCCACCACCGATAGCATTTTGCGCACCAAGGGATGCTACTGTAATCTCGAATACAGTACGTGTATAATAGTCAAAACCGCGAACTAATTTTGGGTTAATAATGTAGTCAATTTCTAGCAAATCTAGATATTGTCGGACTTGAGCAAAGTGTTCGCTGCATTCCGGACATAAAGAATCTAATACCAATGGAATATCGTCTATAAGTTCTTGACACTTAGGCGATTTACAATCTAATACACGCAGTGGATTCCGTTCAATTCTTCCTTGACAATTACTACAAAACTGATCCAGTTTTTCTGAAAACATTTTCCGTAAAGTATCCCGATAAGTTGGGCGACAAGTTGGACATCCAATACTGTTAATATGTACTTGGAAGCCTGACAAGCCACAAGACTTGTAAAACTCTATTGGTAAAACAATCATTTCTACATCTAATGCTGGATCTGCACTGCCAATTGCTTCAACACCAAATTGATAGAATTGCCGGTATCGTCCTGCTTGTGGTTTTTCATAACGGAACATTGGACCGAAATAGTAAAGTTTTGCAGGCAAAGGTTGGGCATAAAGCTTATTTTCTAAGAAAGCTCGCACTACCGGTGCGGTTCCTTCTGGTCTTAAAGTGATACTACGATCTCCCCGATCTTGGAAAGTATACATCTCTTTCTCAACAATATCGGTAGTTTCACCAATACCCCGCTCAAATAGTTCTGTATGTTCAAAAATTGGTGTACGGATTTCTTGGTATCCAAAATTATGACAAATATCTCTGATTTTCTGTTCTACAAACTGCCAGTGTTCACTAGCACCTGGTAAAATATCATTTGTGCCTCGTGGCCGTCTAACGTTCACAAAATACCCTCCTAGAGTAAAACTGATTAACCTATAACAAGCGAGTGGTGAAAATTCACCACTCGCAAATTATAACTCTATAATCATTTTCAAGCAACTAATTGCTTTTACTCCTGTTCAACCTCTGTATCCGCACTCTCTAATTGTTCGTACATACTATACAATTCTTCTAAACGATTTTCCACAATCTTAATTGCTTCTTCATCACCTAAATCATTTAAGAAGGATAGAACTAAGAATTGTGCTGATAAATCATAAGCCATTAGTTCAGAGGTTTTCAAGTAAGCATCAACAGCTGCATCAATCCGGTCTAACTCTTCATAAGCTAACCCTAAACGGAAATATAAATCACCATCTGTAGTAATCTTATTTACTGCTAATTCAAAATTGGCAGCTGCTTGCTCATAGTCACCAAGTTCAGCATAAACATCACCTAATGATGCGTAAATATAACCGTCTTCTGAGCCTGACTCAATAGCTTTGTTATAAAACTCTATCGCTTTTTCTAAATCTCCATTAAGTCGATGACCAAATGCAGTTATTTGATGGTCATGAATGACTAAATCTGCATTAGCCCGCTGTTCTTCCAACCATGGTTGGAACAGCTTGTCTTGTTCTTGGCTAGCAAGATAATCTCTAATATGCTCTTTAATCTCTTCGAATTCTTCACCTTCTGCTACATATTTATCAGTAACCTTGATAATATGATAGCCATATTCAGTTCTTACTAAGTCACTAATTTCGCCAACTTCTAAATTGAAGGCGGTGTTTTCAAATTGTGGAACCATTACGCCACGGCCAAAATAGCCAAGTTGACCACCATTAGCGGCATTGGAGTCATCACTATATTGTTTAGCTGCTTCAGCAAAATCCATTTCGGCCAATTGGGCTAAAACAAACTCGCCGCGCTCTCTAGCTTTTGCCCAAGCTTCTTCATTGTCAGATTCTACTCTGATTAAGATATGGCTTGCTTCAACTTGTTCATAAAAATCTTTGATTTGTTGCTCAGTAATATCGACTGGCCCTGCAATTTCTGCACGCAATTTATCTTTTTTAAGTTGTTCTTCAATAATAATACGAAGTGCAGCATCTGTATAGCCTAGTTGTTCTAGAATATCTTCAGAATAAATTTCCTTTAATTTGCTAAGCTCTTCATCAATTTCCTTTTTAGCAACAGTGATTTTTCGCTTTTCAATTTCCTGTTTTTGTAAAGTTTCAGAAACTAAATGTTCAAAAGTGCCATATTTTACGCTTTCAATAATTTGATTATTAAGTCTACCATATTCCATTTGGGCACTTTGTAATTGATTATAGTATAATTGCTGAAATTCCATTCCAGAAATTGGCTGTCCATTAACAGTACCAATCGCTGCAACGGTTTGGTCATTTCTACCAAATAAATATGCGCCTCCCGTAAAGAGAGTACCACCGACAAAAGCAATTACAAGTATGATTACTAGGGGTTTAACTGCTTTGCGAAAATTTCTTGTCACCCAAACCATTCCCTTCCAATGTCTTAAGAATGCATAAGCTAATTGTACTGTATAGCACGAGTTATGTCAAACCACTAAGTACTGTCTAATCAGACATTTTTTAGCAGCAATAATCTCTTCAATTTGCTGACTGTAAGTCGCTGGACATTTAGGATTTGCATGTCTGAGCAAGGATAAATCAGCCTTGACAAACTTGGAGATTGCGCCACCACCTAAACTAACAATACTTTGCCTTTCTTCCATCATTTGAATATTATAAACAGATTCTGTACCAGGCTTTGCATAACCAATGTTTTCTAAATCACTAAAGATCTTTCTTTGGCGGTATAAATAATAAGGTTCTAACCCTAAACTTCGAACATAGTCCTGCGTCAATTGGCTCATCGATTCACCTAACGCTTGTTCCTGATACAATTGCTCTAGAGTGGACTTCCGCCATTCTGCTGCTCTTTTCATTGCTAAACTGTGCACTGTAATATTATCGGGTTCTAGCTTCCCTACTTCTGTTAGCGTATGCTCTAAATCGGACAGAGTTTCACCAGGCAAGCCAATTATTAAATCCGCGTTAATTGTCGTAATTCCTGCTGTCTTAGCATACTCAAAGGCTTGCCGTACCTGAGCAGATGTATGATCTCGTCCAATTCTAACAAGTGTTTGATCATTCATAGTTTGTGGATTAATACTAATCCGGTGTACGCCAGCTTGTTGCAAAATCTGACAAGTTTCTAAATCTAATGTTTCTGGTCTACCTGCCTCCACTGTAAACTCGCGGCTCTGACTCACAGCAAAATACTTATTAAGTAACGCTAATAACTTAATTAAGCGATTTCCCCGAATGATAGTAGGTGTGCCCCCGCCCACATATACCGATTCAATCATAATTCCCAATTCTTGTAACAAACAACCAATTTCTTCTATTTCATGATAAAGTGCGTTTATAAATCCATCTACTAAATGGCCATGACTAGCCAAAGGATAAGCAGCAAAAGAACAATATTTACAGCGAGTCGGACAAAATGGCACTCCAATATATATACCAATCGGATTATGAACCTGTTCATGGAAGTACAGTCGCTGTTTACTAACAACTTCTAGTAGTAAACCTTGTCGACTAGATTCTAATCCATAAACCTCACTTAGCAAATATTTTATTTTTTCTAGTGAAAAGCCTCGATCAAAAAAACTATGAATCAGTTTTGTGGGACGAACTCCAACTAAGATTCCCCATGGACTAGGCTTTAGCTGGTATTCTTGAGTTAAAACTTGTATTAGACCCAAACGGATTCGTTCTTTTCTTCGTCTTTTCCAGTCAGCGACAGTATATCCAGAATCGCTAATTTCTTGATCAAATATTTCCCAACGAACAGTACTATCTGCTAAAATAACCTCAGTCCTAATTCCCTCTTTACTTACCTGGGAATGAATAGTAATATTCCTTCCCCCGCTAAACTGAGCATTGGGAAATAATGTTAAAATGGTACTTTCAACAGTCTTATAAAACTCAGGATCAGTTTGAATATTAAAGCTCAAGGGCTCCAATCTTTGAGCTTGCAGCATTGAAAAATCTCCTAACGCATAAACATGTTGTACTTAATTTCATCACCAATGGTGGTGCTTTCTCCATGACCAGGGTACACAATCGTTTCTGGTGGGAGCTGTTTAAGCTTCAAAATACTTTCTCGTAAGACTCTACTATCTCCACCTGGAAAATCACTGCGACCTACAGAATGTTTGAACAAAGTATCGCCACTAATTAAAAAGCCAGGTCCAAGTAAGCAAATTCCGCCAGGAGTATGTCCTGGTGTGTGAATAACCTTTAGTTCTTCACCACCTACATGGATAACAGTTTGATCGTCAAGAACCTGATCTGCTGGAGGACCAATAATGTCATTACTTACAAAAGGTGATAAATTCAAATCAGGATTTGTTAGGTATTCTGCATCGTCTCGATGGATTAATATTGGTGCGCCTGTTTTATCTTTTAGCCAGGCATTACCTGCTATGTGATCCACATGCCCATGAGTATTAATCACAGCGATTAACTTAAGTTGTTCTTCTTTTAAAACCTCTAAAATTTCTTCGCCAATACCTGCCGGATCTACTATAATAGCCTGATCTTGATGACTAATTAAATAACAGTTGGCATCCAACAAATCTGTAACAAAGACCCTAACCTTCATTTTATCCTTCCTTCCCTGGTGACTCCAGTAGGATAGTTACTGGGCCGTCATTAATTAAAGAGACTTCCATGGAAGCTTGAAAAATTCCAGTTTCCACTGGAACTACTTCCCCTAACAAGGCCACAAATTTCTCATATAATTCCTGTGCTTTGTCTGGAGGGGCGGCAGCTGTAAAATTAGGTCGACGTCCCTTCCGACAATCAGCATACAGAGTAAACTGAGAAACTACTAATGCTTGGCCGGCAACATCCTGAATTGATAAATTCATTTTACCGAATTCATCAGGAAAGACTCGTAGATTAGAAATTTTGTCAACTAAATAGCGACAATCTGTTTCGGTATCCTCAGCCGAGACTCCTAATAAAATTAAAAAACCACGTTCAATTTTACCAACAACTTGATTATCAACTGTAACAGAGGCTTCTTTTACTAATTGCAAAACTGCTTTCAACTGCTATCTCCACCTTTATGTTGGATGTGCCCGTCGAACAGTCAGCACTCCTTCTACCTGCCGAATCCGATTAATTATAGCATTCATGTGTTCAACATCTTTAATGTCCAATACTAGGTTTATAATTGCATCATTTCCTTTACCTGTACGCGCATTCACTGCTTCAATATTGGTCTTTCCTTCAGAGATGGTACTCATAATCGATGTTAACAAGTTAACTCTGTCAATAGCTCGTACTTCGATTTCTACAGGATAAGAATCTGTTTCATCTGTATTCCAAAATACTTCGATTTGTCGTTCTTTGTCATCTGCTATTTCTTTAATGTTTGGGCAATCAACCCGATGGATTGATACTCCACGTCCACGGGTGACATAACCAATAATCTTATCTCCAGGAACTGGAGAACAACACTTAGAAAAGCGTACTAATAAATTATCTACACCTTTAATCGAAATACCTTTTGCTTCCCGCCGTTTTGGTTTTCCTGTTTTGCTAAGCTGTTTTTCCCGTTTTCGTTCTTCCAACTGTTTACCAGCCAGTTTCTGCACTACTTGTTGAGCAGTAATTTTTCCATAACCAATACTAGCCAACAAATCTTCTGGCGTACCTAAACCATAACGCTTAGCTGTTTCTTCTAACTTTTCGGGTTCTAAATATTCCTTCGGTTCTAAGTTAAATTTCCGCAGCTCTTTTTCTAATAAGTCTTTACCTTTAGCATAGTTTTCTTCTCTAAGCTCTTCTTTCAAATAGGCGCGAATCTTGCTTCGCGCTTTCGAAGTTTTAACGAAATTTAACCAGTCCTGGGTTGGGTTAGCTGTTTTGCTAGTAATGATTTCGACAAATTCTCCATTTTTCAACTGATAATCTAAAGGCTCAATTCTGCCATTAACTTTAGCTCCCGCACACCTTAAGCCAATATCAGTATGAACATCAAAAGCAAAATCAACTGGTGTAGCACCGCTTGGCAAGGACTTCACATCGCCTTTAGGCGTAAACACGAATACCTCATCTTCAAATAAATCAATTTTTAAGGTTTCCATGAACTCTTGGGGATCTTTCATTTCTTGCAGCCATTCGACCGCTTCCCTTAACCATTGTACTTTATCATCATAGGACTGCCTCTTGTTGTAACCTTCTTTATACATCCAATGAGCGGCAACACCCTTTTCAGCAATCCGGTGCATTTCCCAAGTCCGAATCTGAATCTCGTAATGCTCACCTTCTGGTCCAATAATGGTTGTATGCAAAGATTGGTACATATTAGACTTAGGCATTGCAATATAGTCTTTAAAACGACCAGGAATGGGTTTCCACAAAGTGTGAATTGCCCCCAAAACTGCATAACAATCCTTTACAGATTCGACAATCACTCTTAAAGCCAATAAGTCATAAATTTCCTCAATGCTTTTATTTTGACGCTGCATTTTTTGGAAAATACTATATAAATGCTTGGGACGACCTTGGATTTCGGCAGGAATATTTAGCTCGTCTAGTTTATCTTGAATAATTTTCATTACTAAGGCTAGATCGCCTTCACGTTCTTGGCGTTTGCGCGAAATCATTTTCACCAACGAATAATAATCATTAGGGTAAAGATAACGAAATGCCAAATCTTCCATTTCCCATTTAATGGTCCAAATACCTAAACGGTGAGCTAGCGGAGCATAAATCTCTAATGTTTCTTGTGCTGTTTGCACTTGCTTTTCCTTAGGCACATGTCGAAGTGTACGCATATTATGCAAGCGATCTGCTAATTTTATCAAAATCACACGGATATCTTTAGCCATAGCAAAAATCATTTTTCGTAAATTCTCCGCCTGTCGTTCAAAACGTGTCTTGTATGGCAATTTATCCAATTTTGTGACACCATCGACCAACATTAAGATTTGCTCACCAAACTCTTCTTTTAACTGCTCATGAGTGACTTCTGTATCTTCAATTACATCATGCAGTAAACCAGCAGCAATGGTATCAACGTCAAGCTCTAGCTCAGCTAAAATAAGAGCTACATGAAAAGGATGGTTGAAAAAAGGTTCACCAGAATCACGCAGCTGCCCTTGATGAGCATTCTCGGAAAACTCATATGCTTTTTTTACCAGATCAACATTCGCATCTGGATAATAAGACTGGATCTGCTCAATTAAGGACTGCAAAGACATCATGTTAACCTCATTTCTACCTATTCTTCATACTTAACCAATGCCAACACATCATAATCGCTTAATCGTTGACGACCGTTTAAATAAGCCAATTCAATCAAAAATGTGAATCCAACAATATTAGCGCCAAGTTTTTCTAATAATTCCGCAGTAGCGCTAATGGTTCCTCCTGTAGCCAATAAGTCATCTACAATCACTACATTCATTCCAGGGGAAATTGCATCCTTATGAATTTCTAAAGCATCTGTGCCATATTCCAGCTCATATTCTACCTTTAAAACTTCTCCAGGCAATTTACCAGGTTTACGCACTAAGCAAAATCCTACACCTAATTCGTACGCTAAAGGCGCTCCTAGAATAAATCCGCGAGATTCTACTCCAACAACTAAATCCACTTGTTTATCAGCGCAAAACTCCGCCATTTTTTGAACTGAATAGCGGAATGCTTCTGGATCCCTAATTAAAGTAGTAATATCCTTAAAGCTAATGCCGGGTTTGGGAAAATCTTCTATAATCCGTATCTTTTCCATTAAGTTCATTAAAAAATCCCCTTTCCAAACAATGCTGCGAGTAAGTAAAGTATTGTTCGCATCTTTTCATACCTTCATTATATAAGACAGAAGAATACAAGTCTAGCTTTTCCGCTGGTTTCGGTTGTAGCTTAATCCCAGCTTCAAAGCGTTCGATTAAATTTAACTCTGCAAAAACACCTAATGCAAATTCTAAACCTGTTTCCATGCTTAGCTGATTAGCAATATGAGTCAACTGTTCGTCAAAGATGGTTGCTTGCTGTAATTTAATAATTTCCAGATAAAATCGAGCTAATAAATTTCGATCTGGATACAATCGCCTAATTTGCGACTGATACCAATTTACATCTGATTTATTATATAAAGCGATCAACTTTCCGTTACTATTTATCCTATTAACTAACTGCAATAACAAGTGTTCTGTTATTGGTACATAATAGTATACCATTTGTTGCCACTTCAAGGACCAATCATTAATGCCTGTCGAAACGAGCCAGCGTAACTTCCCATTAGCTAACAACTGTTTTATATCCATCTTTTCCTGTTCTGTTAAATATTCATGGTCAAAGCCAATGAAGTTTGCTCCCTTTGGAATAGTAATCCGTAAACGACGACAAAGCATTAAAGCTTGTTCTGCTGTAGCAACATAAATTAACGCTGATTGTTCAGGATCTAGTTCCTGAAATAAGTAATCCATTTTATCCCAGATATGTCGCCCATCCTGGACAACTAATTCAGATGCTAATGGATTGTCAGGCAACTTTTGTATTTCTAAATCGCTTTTTAGTAAAGTTAGCTCTCGATACTTAGGTGCTAACTGCCAAGGATAACTACGCATGGTTCTACTTACAAAGTCTTCCTCTATTTCTATTGCTTGTAAGTCACGCACTAATAGCTCAACCACGTTAGAATCGCGAAAACCTGGCTGCAGACTAACAGCAAAGTTTAGCTGTTCAAAATGTCCTTGTAAGTCTTGAAACCTATCATACATTCCAAAACCAACAGCCCTTCTTTTTTCGCCTGAGGCATCCCGAATTTGACAGCTTACATGACTGCCATCACCAATAGCCCGTACATCTTGGACAGCACCACTGACTTGGATCAGTGGACTTGGGTTTTTAATCCCAAAAGGCTCTAATAAACTAAACTCTTGTAGTAATTTAGCGTCTAATTGCGGGAGGCTAGCCTGACCATCTAAGTACAACTTAGGAATAAAATCATTTGGATCTAAGCGTTCCTCAACAAGTTTAATCAACCGCTCTCTTAAAAGTGGAATATTTTCGGCTTTAACTTGCAGACCAGCAGCCATTTCATGACCGCCATAGGTTTCTAGTAAATCACTGCAAGCACTTAACCCTTCAAATAAATTAAATTCCGAAATGCTTCGTGCAGAGGCTTTACCAACACCATCTTCCAAAGCAATTACAATGGTTGGCCGATAATACTTTTCCACCAATCGTGAAGCTACAATACCAATTACCCCTGGATGCCAATGCTCATTGGCCACTACAATGGCAGCTTGTTCTTGCCAACCCTTCGCCTCAATCAGCTCTTCCGCTTCTTGGCAAATACGTTGTTCAATGGTTTGTCGTTCTGTATTTTCTGCATCTAAAGTCATAGCTAAACTTTCAGCCTCAATCGAATCATCAGTTAACAGCAACCTTAAACCACGAGCTGGGTCACCAATTCGACCGACTGCATTTAATCGGGGTCCTAAACGATAAGCTAAATCAGAAGCTTGGTAAGGCTCTTTTAACTTACAAACATCAATTAAAGCTTGTACACCAATACAAGACGGACTACTCATTTGCCTTAACCCAAATTTGGTAATAATCCGATTTTCATCCACTAAAGGAACTAAATCTGCTACCGTTCCAAGGGCTACCAAATCTAGATACTCGCTAAAATCCTGTTGATAATGCTCACCTAAGGCCTGAGCTAATTTATAAGCAACACCAACACCAGCTAATTCTGTAAACGGATACTGGCTATCTTTGCGCTTAGGATTAATTACCGCTACTGCTTCAGGTAATTGCTCACCAGGCTCGTGATGGTCAGTGATAATTAGATCTAGACTTAACTCTTTTGCGTAAGCTGCTTCTGCAATAGCAGAAATGCCACAATCAACAGTAATTACTAGTGAACTATAGCTAGCAATTTCCGTTAAAGCCGCCTGGTTAAGACCATAGCCTTCATCAATCCGATGCGGGATATAATAATAAATTTTATCAGGAGCTGCTGCCAAACGTCTTAGGACTTTGACTAATATGGCAGTGCCGGTTTGACCGTCCACATCGTAGTCACCATAAATCGTAATAGATTCATTAGAATTCAAGGCTTGAATAATTCTAGCCACAGCCACTCTCATATCTGGTAAATCCCATGGTGAATATAAATCATTTAAATCTGCATAAAGAAATCTCTTTCCTTCCTCTACTGTTTTAATACCTCGATTCACCAAAATTTTGGCTGTAAGCGGTGAAATATTCAAGGACAGTTGTAGTTCTTCGATCTTTTCATGCTCCGGTAGTAACAACCATTGTTTCTCAATCATTGTGTACCCCCTAACCTTTTATGATTCGGTAACATTTACATTAAATCCTGCTTCAGATCTACCCTTGATTTTCTGGATTTACAATAGTATGATTAAGAAAAAGCTCACAAAGGGGGGAAAAGGTTGGACATAGTAGATCGCATCTTAATCAGTGAAGACGAAATACAGAAACGTGTTCGTGAGCTAGCAGAAGAAATATCAAAAGATTATGCTGGCAAAGAGGTTTTATTGCTTTGTATTCTTAAAGGTGGACTAATGTTTTTAGCTGATTTAGCTAAACATATTACTGTACCAGTTACAATGGACTTTATAGGAATTTCTAGTTATGGTAATGCAACTACATCCTCAGGTGTTGTCCGCATTGTTAAAGACCTAGAAGATAGTATTGAAGGTAAACACGTTTTAATTGTTGAGGATATTATCGACTCTGGTCTAACACTCAGTTACCTAATTAATAGCTTATCAATTCGAAATCCGGCTAGTATCAAAATTTGCACATTGCTTGATAAGCAGGTTAACCGAGAAGTTGACATTACCGTAGACTATGTTGGCTTTACTGTGCCAAATGAATTTTTAGTAGGTTATGGATTGGATTTCCAGGAATACTACCGAAATATTCCATATATCTTCATTCTCAATCCCAAATATTACACAGATTAAGAATAAAACTCCGATGGCTACATCGGAGTTTTATCATTCTATTTAACTGTTTATAGCTCGTGCATTCCATTCCAACCAAATCTGTCCAGACAAGAATAAAGAAGTAAACGTACCACTTATCAAACCCACTACTAAGGCAAAAGCAAAATCACTAATAGCGGAACCACCAAATAAATAGAGTAAAAATACGGTGACAAACGTTGTTAAGCTGGTATTAATCGTCCGTGGCAGTGTTTCCTCTAAACTAGTATTTACTAATTCAGCCAAACTTTCTTTCTTCCTAGTTTTTAAATGAGAACGAATCCGGTCAAAAACCACGATTGTATTATTAATCGAATAACCGACTACAGTAAGAATAGCGGCAATAAAGGCTGAATTAATTTCTTTCCCGGAAATCGCAAAGACACCAAGTACAACAATTACATCATACATTAAGGCAATAATAGCGGACACTGCGAAACGAAATTCAAAGCGAATCGCAATATAAATCAAAATCCCAATAGAAGCCAAGACCAAAGCAATTAATGATTGTCTAATCAACTCTTTTCCTACTACTGGACCAACCATATCAGTTCTTCTAATTTCCACATCGCCAAAGTTGCTAGCTAGCGCTTGATCTACTTGACCAATTTCAGCATTACTTAGCTCTCGCGTGCGAATTACAAACTCATTAGGATTTTCTAACAGTTGAATTGTAGCATTAGCAATATTTAGTTCGGCCAACTCGCCACTTAAAAGAGAACGAATTTCTTCGACAGTCACATCTTCCGCTACTTGACGTTCTAATAAAGTACCTCCGGTAAAGTCAATCCCATAGTTTAAACCAGGGGTAATAAGAAATATGATGGCTAACACTGCTAATACAATAGCGAAACTAAAGGTTAGATAACGTCTTTCTACAAAATTCATCGAGAGACCCCCCTGATATTGAAATACTTAATCATTTGATCTGGATTTCGATCAACAATCGCATTTAAAATAGAGCGGGTCACTACAATAGCAGTAAACATGCTAACTAGAATCCCAATACTTAATGTGACAGCAAAGCCTCGAACGATACTACTGCCAAAATAGAATAATACCCCAGCACTAATCAAGGTGGTAATGTTCGAATCCAAAATTGTTACAAATGCGCGATTAAAACCTGCTTCAATAGCTGGGCGCAAGCGTTTTCCCCGATTAAGTTCCTCTTTGATTTGTTCGAAAATTAATACGTTTGCGTCAACAGCCATTCCTACTGATAAAATCAAACCAGCAATGCCTGGTAAAGTCAAGGTTGCATTAATCAAATTAAAGATTGCTAGTGTCAAAATCACATAGATACCTAAGGAAATATCAGCAACAAAGCCGGGTAATTTATAATAAAACATCATGTAAAGCACAACAAAAATAATGCCAAATATTCCAGCTTTAATACTCCGGCTAATGGAGTCTTGTCCCAAAGACGGTCCAATATTTCTAATTTCTATAATCTCTAATGGAACTGGCAATGAACCTGACTGTAGTAAAACAGTAATCTCCCGTGCCTCATCGTATGTAGCTAACCCAGTAATTTGCGCTTTTCCACCTGGAATTGGTTCGCGAACTGTAACCCGTTGGATAACTTCATTATCCAACGTAATAGTAACTACTTGTCCAACATATCTAGCAGTTAAAAAAGCAAAAAGTTCTGCTCCTTCTTGATTAAACTCTAAATTAACCGCAGGACGACCAAACTGATCTTGCCCAATTGTGGCAGATTGTAATAAGGCACCTGTTAATACTGTATTGCCATTGGGATCTTTAAACTCTAATAGGGCAGTTTTTCCAATGGTTTCAATAGCTTGTTCTTGATCATGAATTCCTGGTAGTTCCACAATAATTCTACGATTTCCTTCTGGTTGAACAATCGGTTCTGATACACCTAATGCATTAATCCGTCGTTCAATTACTGCCTGAGCGCGACGTATACTTTCCCGATCAAACTCACCATTAACATCCTGAGCTTCCAGCACTACGTGAACTCCACCTTGTAAATCTAGCCCTAAATTAATTGGAGTTCTTAATAAAATAAAGCCGGCGATTAATGTAATAATCAAAATAAAGCCTATTCTCCAACCTGTTCCCTGTCTCAAAGTACTTTCACCTTCTCACCGCAAAATTTTATTAAAAAATTTTTAACAACAGGCTTATTATACTATTGAAGCGGAATACTTGTCAACGTCAAGTACTCCGCTTTAATAACGAATCCACATGATTAACTAACTCTTCTGGTGTAAATTGATCCGTCTGAATCACTAAATCAGCATGGTCATAAGCATCTCTTAACCATTCAATCTGGCGCAAGTATTCTGCATAACCCCAATTAATATCTTTACGTTTTTTTATGGTTGAATACTCGCAAGTCAAATAAATTAAAAAATCTGGTTCTTTGCGTCGCCAGACAAACGGGGTTACAGAATGTTCTTGAGCAAAACTACAAGCATTATAGCCTAATCCTTTAAGGCCAGTAGATAAAGTAGTTTTGCCAGAAGCACAGACCCCGACAATTAATATCAATGGCTTGTTTTGGCTCATATAACCACGCCTATCCATTTATGAAATTTTAAAAAGGATATCTGATACTGATGCTGCGTTTTCCGAGTAGGTTATCTACATCTCTAATTCCAAGCACCGCTACAGCCATATCATCTTCAGGTCTTCCTTGAGAAAGCCCTATAGCATGTTCCAGTAACAGATTAGCTAACCATTGTGGTTCAGGAGTTTCCACAGCAAGTAAATCCGTTACATAATCTAACGAAAACCCCTTCCTGTTATAACCGCGTCCAGCATGAATTACACCATCAGTAAAGCCAATTACCGTAGTGTCAGGGTAAAGTGGCCATTGAGATACAGAAGGCCGATTAATCCGATGTACACCAATAGGATTTACTCCTGAGGAAATACAACTAGAACCATCCTGATGATTAATTACTACTGGAGTATTGGAATTTCTGGAGATAATTAAAGAATTTGCGGCTAGATCAGCAGTCAAGATAGTCACTGTAGCTGAGACACTTCCACCACGCAAAGCATACAGAAAATCGCTAATTGAGCGCATTACCACCCCATCACGGGTACCATCACTAATTAGACTAGCAGCCTTAGTAGCTATCTGATGACTAATTCTTTTAGCAGACTTTCCGTGGCCTTGGCCATCAACAATAATAACTGATAAACCACCATTCGGTCTCTCTACAACTTCTACCGAATCACCACTATCTCGAACTGCATATTTGCCTACTTTTGCAACACCAACTTGGATTTCCACACAAATACCCTACCTTACCATTCAAATTCATTAACCGCTCTCAACCAGTGATTTTGTAGATCACCTTTGTACTTGCTGCTCTCCAAAAACATGGCTTGGTAAACTACAACATCACCCTTTTTGAAATATACAGAGCGTAACATACCTTTTTTGCCATCCGCACCAATACCTTCGATTGCATAAAAAAATGTTTTTAAATCATTCGAAGTAGTGATTTCACGATTGGCAATAACAACTAGATTGTCGATCATTGAAGTCCATTTTTTTCCAACAAAGTCTACAACTTCACTAACTTCTTTACCCTTAAAACTGCCAATTTCCATAATAGTTGAGCCGTCATCAAATGCGATCTCCAAAATTTCATTGCCAAACAGTGTTTTCTTAGTATAACGTTCTGCATTACTAGGCACTACAGCATAGAAATAAGGATCCTCACTATGATACCACCAGTATTGCTTGTTATCGTGTAAATAAAACCCACTTGCATAGGCCAATTGATTACTTAGTAATAGCAAGCATATAATTAGTATAATTTGCTTGTAGCGCATTTCAACTCTCCTTCTCCTGTAAAAAAACCACCCTCAGGTGGTTAAATAAATCTATTTGACAACGGAACCGATACCTGAACGCCTTACTTTTATTTCCGTTTTGTCAGCAACCTTAAGTGTAACATAATCTTCTTTTAAGGCAGTGATTTCACCGTAAATACCACCTATTGTCACTACTTTATCACCTTTTTTTAAGGCATCAAGCATTGCTTGATATTCCTTTTTCCGTTTTTGCTCTGGTCTAATCATGAAGAAATAAAGAAAGACCATCATTATAATAAACGGCATAAATAATTGTAAAACGCTCGGTGCAGCCGCTTCAGCTTGTAAAAACATTACTTCACCTCCCCCACATCTAATAACCCCTTAGTCCTTTTCGCCTAATTTTCTTGTTATCCTTTATATTCGCTGAAAAAATCCTTTCTAAACTCTGCCAGACGATCTTGACGAATAGCTTCGCGAATATCATTCATCAACCGAATTAAGAAAATAATATTGTGAATGCTGGTTAATCTAAGGCCTAAAACCTCTTTAGTCTTAATTAAATGCCTAATATATGCCCGACTATGATTTTGACAGGCATAACATGGACAACCTTCTTCGATTGGCAAATAATCCTCAGCGTAGGGCTGGTTCCGAATTGTAATATTCCCTTGACGAGTCATTACTGCTCCATGACGAGCTATTCGAGTGGGTAAAACACAATCAAACATATCTACGCCACGAAAAACTGCTTCAACTAAAGCATCAGGTGAACCTACTCCCATTAAATAACGAGGTTTATCTTTCGGCATTACCGGCATCAATTCATCTAATACTTCATACATGAGTGGCTTAGGCTCACCAACACTTAACCCGCCAATACCGTAGCCAGGAAAATCTAAATCAATAAGTTCTTTAGCACTTTCTTTTCTTAAATCAGCAAACATACCGCCTTGTACTATACCAAATAGAGCCTGATCTTCCCGGTGATGATGCTCTTTACACCTTTTTGCCCAGCGATAAGTCATATCTTTCGACTCTTTCACATACTGATAATCCGCTGGATAGGGTGCACATTCATCGAAAACCATGGCAATATCTGAACCTAAAGCCATTTGAATATCCATTGATTTTTCTGGGCTAATAAAGTGTTTTGAACCATCTAAGTGGGAGCGGAACTCTACCCCTTCTTCGGTGATCGTTCTCAGTTTTCCTAAACTAAAAACTTGAAAGCCACCGCTATCTGTTAAAATCGGCCGATCCCAATTCATAAATTTATGTAATCCACCAGCCCGTTCAATTAAATCATGACCTGGGCGCAAATAAAGGTGATAGGTATTACTTAAAATAATCTCGCTACCAGCATCCTTTAACTCATGATTTGTAAAAGTTTTAACTGTGGCCTGAGTACCAACAGGCATAAAAACCGGGGTTTGAATCTTACCATGTGGTGTTTCTAAAACCCCTAAACGAGCACGTGAATCTGTTGCCTCTTTTAATACACTAAACTTGATTGCCATTACTATTACCCCTTAAAATCAACATTGCATCCCCAAAGCTGAAAAATCGGTAATCCAATTTCAACGCTTCTTGATAAGCAGTACGAATTACTGTTCGATTTGCAAAAGCAGACACTAACAACAACAAACTAGATTTTGGTAAATGAAAGTTTGTTACCAAGGCATCCACAATATGAAAATTATAGCCTGGATAAATAAAAATATCAGTCCAACCTGAACCTGGCCGAATTCTTCCGTTTTCTGCCAGTGTCTCAAGTACCCGGACTGTTGTCGTTCCAATAGCAAATATACGACCACCTTCAGCTTTACATTGATTAATCAAAGCCGCACTTTCTTCTGTCAAACAATAGTACTCTTCATGCATCTGATGCTCTTCAACTGTTTCCACTTGAATTGGTCTAAAAGTACCTAATCCCACATGAAGAGTGACTGTTGCCAACTTGATCCCTTTGGATTTTATTTTATCCAATAATTCCTCTGTAAAATGCAAACCTGCTGTTGGAGCTGCAACTGAACCCTTTTCACGAGCATAAACAGTCTGATAACGCTCGCGATCATTCAACTTCGCAGTAATGTAGGGTGGGAGAGGAGTTTCGCCTAATTCTTCAAGAATAGCATCAAAATCACCTTCATACTCAAACTCCAAAATCCGACCACCCACATCAGTGGTTTTCACTACAGTTGCCTGCAATTGGTCTCCAAATTTAATCCGAGTTCCTACTTTAGCACGCCTTCCCGGTTTGATTAAAACCTCCCATTGTTTATCAGAAAAAGGTCGTAGTAATAAAACTTCTAATTGTGCTCCTGTTCCTACTCTTTCTCCATAAAGTCTAGCTGGGATAACTCGGGTCTCATTGAGAACCAATAGATCATTAGGCATAAGATAATCTATTAAATCATAAAACCGGCGATGTTCCAGCTCACCAGTATGAGAGTGAACCACCATCAGTTTAGCATGATCCCGTGGTTCAATTGGTACCTGGGCTATTTTCTCTTCTGGTAATTCATAATCAAAATCTGATATCTTCATTAGCTACTTTAAAGACCCCTCTCTATCTACTAGTAACCGAAACAGGTGTTAGCACTGGTCTAGTAACCTGAAATTCCACATAATGATATTCACCATTTCGTTCGATGGTAGTAACCACTGAATTAGTGTTTTTCTCTTGATCTACTGGTCTTCTATCTACTTGCACATGAATTGCAATGTAGGCTGCCGGTGTTACTCCAGCTTGTCGTGCCTTATTTCGCACATTAGCAGGAACTTTCCACATTTGAACATTATATTCTGTTGCTAAGGTGTCGCAAATAATATCTTCAATTTGAGGCTCGTATGTAGTAGTTCTTGGTGTACTAATAGTACTTAATTCAATTAATTCGTATTGGTCATTATTTTCATCTGTTATGGTTACTACTATTTCATTCTTACCAGCTTGCAGATAACCGTCTAATTCAGCTTGTTGACCAATAATTTCTACTGCCTCTTTAAAGCTTTTACCTATCAGTTTTACTTTACTCAACAAGTCTACTCCTTCTTGGTTTAAACCTTCTACACCGACAACTCGTTGTTCTTTATTAACAGCCAGTTCGATGCTGGGATTAATATCGATTGTTACAAAGAATGCAGGAATATTTCCTCCAGGAATCTGAACTTTTTCGTTAACCATAGCTGCAGAGCTTGCCAAGGCTAAGAGCAGCATTGCTGCCACACTCCACTTCCAATAGCTTGGCCGCGCTTTTATCTTAAACTGAATTTCTTGTCCCACAGTAACCGGTTTTAAAAAAGGAATCCGCATAAACTCCCCCTGGGGAGTCATAACGATTACATGATTATGGGATGAAATCTCTACAACTATCCCCTTACCCCGTTTCATGCTTACCTCCCCTTTCAAACCTTATCCTTAAGGTATTCCTGTAAATAAGTAAATTCACCCACTAAGATTAATGTCAAGGTGATTATGTATTTCCGTTGCCGTTCTAAAGTTTTTCTACTAACTCCGACTACCTTCTCCAACTCTTTTAAAGGCAATGCTTTGCGCTTAGTAAGAAAAGCCATTAGTTCAGGACTACTAGCTAAGGTTTTAGCTACTTCTAAAGCACGAGCCCGCGCATCTTTGTGTTTTGGCGATATTTTTACCAATTCACCAAATAAAACTCCATACTCGCTTAGTAACTGATTTAAACGGAAGATTTCTTCCCGCCGTTCTTCAGTTTCCCTTTGAATTTGAATAATACCCAAGGCCTCATTAGATTCAATCCGCTGCATTACGCTGGTTTCGCCTTCATCGGTTTCTAAAGATGACATAGGAATCTCGTCTTTAGTTTTACTTTTTCTCCGGAAAAAATCAATCATTCGACGTTTAATCACAATCTCAGCAAAGCTAAGAAACGATGCTCCAGCTTCTGGATCATAGGAATTAATCGCCTCATCAAAAGCTAGCATAGCAATACTGGCCTCATCGTCGCGACCTAAAACTAAATATCTTTTAGCTACACTAGAAGCTACCCGTAAATAAAATGGACGATAATCTTTTATTAACTGCTCACGACAGAGCTTGTCCCCCTGCTGTGCTTGAAGCACCAAAGTGACCAACTCTGGTTGCTGATGTTCATGTGCTACTGAGTTTGTCGACATCCTTCTGCTCCCCCTCACGAAAAGATTTCGTGCTGACTAATGCTTTTATAAGGGTACCAATCATTGGTACCCGAACTCATGAAGCGAGCCTGCTTTATTACGCCAATCTTTTTTCACTTTTACCCATATATCTAAAAATACTTTTGTAGCCAGAAGCTGTTCAATTTGCTTGCGAGCTTCTGTGCCAATAGTTTTTAACATAGATCCACGTTTGCCAATAATAATCCCTTTTTGTGAATCCCTTTCCACATAAATAGTTGCTCTGATCTTAACTAAGCCAGAGGGCTGCTCACTGATTTCATCTATATCTACAGCTACAGAATGAGGAATTTCCTCTTGAGTATTCAACAATACTTGTTCACGAATAAACTCAGCAACAATGAACCGCTCTGGATGATCAGTAATCCAATCATCTGGGTAGTACTTTGGAC
>ERZ773359.1173-NODE-1173-length-36876-cov-7.833492_pt1 | contig 36876 bp, 31 predicted proteins | sample MGYA00374955_ERZ773359 | MGnify/ENA primary metagenome ERZ773359 (study PRJEB29098, sample SAMN04486028) | biogas fermenter metagenome | study: EMG produced TPA metagenomics assembly of the Biogas fermentation microbial communities from Germany - Plant 4 DNA1...
CTCGGCGTGCTGGTGATGACCGACTGGGCGCAGGTCGCGGTGGCGCTCGCGGTGATCGTCTCGCTGCTGCTGGCGCTGAAGGACCCATTGCACGGCATCGCCCGGCGCATGTCAACCCAGGACCTGCGCACCACGCTTGAGTTCGCGCTGGTGGCGGCGGTTGTGCTGCCCATCCTCCCCAACGAGACGATTGACCCCTGGGGCGTGGTCAACCCCTCGCAGATTTGGCTGCTCGTCGTGTTCGTCTCCGGCATCGGCTTCGGCGGTTATGTGCTGATGAAGATCGTCGGCACCGAGCGCGGCATCAGCATCACCGGCGTGCTCGGCGGCATCGTCAGCAGCACGGCAACGACGCTCAGCCTGTCCACGCAGAGCAAGCTGAACCCGGCGCTGTCACGCCAGTTTGCGCAGGCGATTGTGCTGGCCTCCACCGTGATGATCCCCCGCGTGGCGATCATCCTGATCGTCGTGAATGCGGCACTGCTGCCTATTATCGCGCTGCCTTTCGCGGCGATGCTGCTCACCGGCATCATCACCGTGCTGTTCCTCCGCTCCGGCGCGAGGCATGTCGATGGGGCCGACGACGTGGACGTTGAGAACCCGCTGAAGATCAGCACGGCGGTTGTGTTCGGGCTGGTGTTCGCCGTCGTGCTTGTGATCGTCACGCTGGCGCAGGAATACCTGGGCAACGCCGGTGTGTACATTGCCGCCATGCTGACGGGCCTCACCGGCGTGGACCCGATCACACTGAGCGTGGGCCGCCTGGCCGATCAGGGTGCGCTCGCTGCCACCGTTGCCGCCAGCGCGATTGTGATCGCGACGGTCATGAACACGGCTGCCAAGGTGGGCATTGTGATGATGGTCGGCTCGTCCGAACTGCGCCGCCAGATCATCTGGTCACTCGGCGCGGTGGTCCTCGTCGGCGCGGCGGCGGTCGGCGTGCTGCTGCTGGCCTAGCCTGATGTCCACCCGCCGCGAGCCGCAGGATGACACAGCCATGAGCATTTTTGACACACTGCGCCGGCTGGGCATCGAGCCTAAGAAGAGCCTCGGCCAGAACTTCATGGTGGAGCCGAACGCCGTGCAGCGAGTGGCCGACGCCGCAAAGCTGACGCCGTCCGACGCCGTGCTGGAGATCGGCGCGGGGCTTGGCGCGCTGACGGATGTGCTTGCGAAGCAGGCGCGGCGCGTCGTCGCGCTGGAGATCGATAACCGCTTTCTGGATTACCTTTACAGCCGTTATGCCCACGCGCCGCACGTCCAGATCGTGCAGGCGGACGTGCTCGACACGGACCTCCGCCTGCTGATGGGCGAGGATGCGGACGATTATAAGGTCGTGGCGAACGTGCCGTACTACATCACGTCCGCCATTCTACGGCATCTGCTTGAAAGCAGCGCTCCTCCCTCACTGATCGTGATGACCGTGCAGCGCGAGGTCGCGGAGCGTATCATCGCGCAGCCGGGCGAGATGAGCCTGCTGGCGGTCAGCGTGCAGTTCTACGGGCGTCCGAGCCTCGTGGCGCGGCTCAGCCCGGCGAATTTCTACCCCAGGCCGGAGGTTGAGTCGGCCATCCTGCGGGTGACGCCCCACCCCGAAGGCCCGCCCGTGCCGCACAACGAGGCGGAGGCGTTTTTCCGGGTGGTGAGAGCGGGGTTCAGCCAGCCGCGCAAGCAGGTGAAGAACAGCCTCGCCGCCGGGCTGCACACCAGCGCCGACGAGGCGGCCCGCTGGCTGGAGCAGGCCGGGATCGACCCGCGCCGCCGTCCCGAAAAGCTCGGCGTGGACGACTGGGTGCGCATCTATAGGGCGTGGCAGGCGGCGCACAGGGGTAGGCAAGACCCATAACCCACCTCCCTCTCCGTGTCACAGGGAGGGGGTAAAGCCTAGCGACGTCATGACATCACGTAGGGGCGGGTCTGAGACCCGCCCCTACAAACCATCGCATACGGAGCCGCGACGTTCAGTCGCGGCGGATTGATACAACCATTCGCGGCGGTTTCATCTCCCTGACACTACCCATAGCCTCTCGCGCCAACACGCGGTAATCTATGCGGCATTAATCCTGCTGCATCTGAGGAACCATGAACCGAATCACCACCAACAAATCACAATCCCGCCTCCCCATCCTGATCGCTGTCCTGGTCGCTGTCGTGCTGGTAGCCGGTCTGCTCATCGCCATGCTGACCGGCGTGATCGGCGGCGGCGGTGAGAGGCGCAACACCGGCTCCACACCGCGCTACATCGACATCTGGGCTGTTTACCCGGACGGCTCGATCCGTTTCGCCGTCCGCTTCCACCCCGGCGAGAGCGCCGGGGGCATCGTGGACGTCGCCGGGCCGCTCGTCCTCTCCGACGAGCAGGTGATCAGCGCCGAGGTCATCGGCGACGACGAGCTTGTCGAGCTGGCCTACCTGCCCGGCCCCGGTCAGGACAGCGCCTTCGTCTATCCGCAGTTCCGACTGGCCCGCGAAGCGGGCGACGACAGCGTGTACGGCGCGGACGTGCTCGTCAGGAGCACACCCTACATCAGCGTAGACCCCGTTAACCCTGCGCTGCGCGCGCTGTCGCTGGGGACCGTGCCCCAGACCTACTACAAGCAGGTGGTGGTCGCTGTAGCCTTCCCCACTGGCACGCGCATACAGCAGATCCCTGAGCTCCAGCCCTACCGCCGCACAAAGGTCGGCGGCTGGGATGTGTACTACTTCGACACCACCCACGCCACCGCGGGCGACTCCATCCGGCTGGTGTACACGCCACCAAGCGGCGCAAACCCGCCTGATCTTGACATCGCTCGCATCGACGCGCAGCGCTAGCCGGGGCTTTTCCGCCGAATATTTCTCATGTGGGTCTACAATATTGACAGTATGCGTATTGCAATCATGACAATAGGCACTTGTTTGGTCGCAAAATCTCCTATCTAATATGGACTACGGAAGGGAGATTTTTCATGGTTGCAACGGAACATACTCACGCAGAGAATTGGGCGGAAAAATTAGAACTGCTACATCAGGCGGCGATTGCGGTAGCGGGTGCACACGAGATTGAGGAAGCGCTTCAGAAGATAGCCGACGCTGCCCGCCAGGTGATCGGTGCGGAGATGGCCGCGATCGGCGTGCCGGGCAAGCCCGGCGACCCGATGGCGCACTTCGTCGTGTCCGGCATCTCCGCCGATGCGCGGGCCCGGGCCGGGCATCCGCCGATGGGCAAGGGTGTTCTCGGCGTGCTGCTGCGCGAGGGCGTGACGGTGCGCACGCGTGACATCCGCCAGCACGAGGCTTTCCGCGGCCTGCCCGAAAATCATCCGTGGTTTACGTCGTTTCTGGGTGTGCCCGTCCAGAGCAACGGCGAGATCATCGGGGACCTGTACCTCGCGAACAAAATCGCCGAGGAGGAGTTCACCGAGGACGACGAGCGGCTTGCGCAGATGCTGGCCGCCCACGCAGCGGTGAGCATCCAGACACTGCGTTATCATAAAAAGCACGAAGAGCTGGCGGTGATTGCGGCCAATGCCCGTCTCGCGCCGAAGATCGAGGACGAGGTGCTGCAAACGCTGTTCGGTGCGGGCCTGCTGCTCAACACTATCAACCTGGACGACCCGAAGATGGCCGCCGAGCAGTTGCGCGACATTCAGGAGCGGCTCGACAAGGCCATCCTGCACCTGCGCGCGCACCTGCTGAAGATGGCAAGCGCGTATCCGTCACGCTAACAAAATCAGGGGAATTTGCCAAAAAAGTCGCACGAAATTCTTGCACCCTGAGCCACTCTGCGATATAATGCCAGTCGACTTGCGGGCATAGTTCAGTGGTAGAACGTCTCCTTGCCAAGGAGAAGGTCACGAGTTCGAGTCTCGTTGCCCGCTCTAACGGGGATGGCCTCGCAATAACGGTCAGACCCCGTTTTTGTCTGGCGACGTAGCCAAGTGGTAAGGCAGGGGTCTGCAAAACCCTCACCGCGGGTTCGATTCCCGCCGTCGCCTCTCGCCTGTAGCAACTGGCGGCAGCCGTGGCAACCTTTGCCGCGGCTGTTTTTGTTACTGGCTTCACGCCCCTCACAAACAAGGAGTGCCCCATGCAAGACAAGCTGCAAGAGCTCAACGAGCGTCTCGCTCGCTTTTTGGACCTCACCGGCGTGAACGGCGTCCTCCAGTGGGATCAGGAGACGTACATGCCGAGCGGCGGCGCTCAGGCCCGCGCCGACCAGATGGCGACCATTGAGGAGCTTCGGCATCGCATCGTCACCGACGAGGCTATTGGCAGGCTGCTTGACGAGCTTGCGCCCTACGAAGCCGAGCTTGACTACGACTCCGATGAGGCGGCGATGATCCGCGTGGCGCGCCGCGAGTACGAGAAGCGGGTGCGCGTTCCCGCCGACCTCGTCGCCGAGATTCAGCGGACCGCTTCGCTGGGCGGCGTTGTGTGGCAGCAGGCCCGCGCCGAGAACGACTGGGCCAAGTTCGAGCCCCTTCTGGCAAAGATGGTCGACCTCAAGACGCAGTGGGCAGAGTGCTTCGCCCCGTACGACAACATCTACGACCCGCTGCTCGATGACTACGAGCCCGGCATCACGTATGACCAGATCAACGCGGTCTTTCAGGGGCTAAAGCCGCATCTCGTCGCGCTTGTCGAGCAGATCCGCGAGCGGCAGGACGCAGTAGATGACTCGGTGCTACGCCGCGAGTATGACGAGCAGACCCAGTACGACCTCGGGCGCGAGATGGTCGAAAAGCTGGGCTACGACTTCAACCGGGGCCGCATCGACACCTCCGAGCACCCCTTCACGATCGGCTTCGGCCTGTACGACGTGCGCATCACCACCCGCGCCGACCGGTACTACCTGCCGTCGTCGCTCATGAGCACCATCCACGAGGGCGGCCACGCCATTTACGAGCAGAACGTCGCGCCACATTTCTACCGCACGGTGCTCGGCACCGGCGCATCGATGTCCATCCACGAGTCGCAGTCGCGCTTCTATGAGAACATCATCGGGCGCAGCCGCCCGTTCTGGGCCTACTGGTTCCCGCGCGTGCAGGAAGCCTTCCCGCATCTGGCGGATGTGGACCTGGAGACGTTCTACCGGGCGCTGAACAAGTCCGAGCCGTCGCTGATCCGTATCGACGCGGACGAGGTGACGTACGGGCTGCATATCATCCTGCGCTTCGAGCTGGAGAACGACCTGTTCAACGGGCGGGTGAAGGTCGAGGACCTGCCGCGCGAGTGGAACGAGCGCATGGGCGAGTATCTCGGCGTCGTGCCGGAGACGGACGCGCAGGGTGTCCTGCAGGACATCCATTGGTCACAGGGCTACTTCGGCTACTTCCCCGACTACCTGCTCGGCAGCATCTTCTCCGTGCAACTCTGGGACGCGATGCGGCAGGACATCCCCGACGTGACCGCGCAGATCGAGCGCGGCGAGTTCGAGGGCGTCACCGGCTGGCTCACCGAGAAGGTTCACCGGCACGGCGTGAAGTACACGCTGCCCGAGCTTGCCGAACGCGCAACCGGCCAACCGCTGACGTGGGAGCCTTACATGGCCTACCTCAGCGAAAAGTTCGGCGAGATTTACGGTTTAAAATAGCGGTTTTCGACGCTACCATCATGAGAGCGACCGATCTGCTGCAGGCCGGTCGCTCTCGTTCGTACTGGTTAGGGTAAGGTTTACTGTGGTTAGTGAAGTGGAGACGAAGGTTGTTCGACCCGGCCTGTCGATGCCGGGCGTCCTGCTGCGTGTCGAGGGGCTCGCCGTCGCGCTGGCGGCGACCGGCGCTTATGTCTACCTGGGCGGCCCGTGGTGGCTGTTCCTGGTGCTGCTGCTCGCTCCGGACCTGTCGATGGTTGGCTATCTCGCTAACGCGCGCACCGGGTCGGTGACATACAACACAGTTCACAACTACCTGCTGCCCGGCGCGCTGCTGGCCTACGGGCTGCTCGCGGGCGCAGAGACTGCCGCGCTCGTCGCGCTGATCTGGATAGCCCACATCGGCATGGATCGTCTGCTCGGCTATGGGCTCAAGTACCCGACCGAGTTTAAGGACACGCACCTCGGCCACGTATAACGTGCGCTGTAAGCAGCGTGCAAGAATTACGCCCCGGCTGCTGACGTGGTCGGGGCGCAGTGTTATAATAGGTGCCAGTCGTGGGGCGGTGGCGAAATGGCAGACGCAGCGGACTTAAAATCCGCCGGGGGAGACTCCGTGTGGGTTCGAATCCCACCCGCCCTACCACCCGAAGAATCAAGGACCCGCCGGAAGGCACGGGCGGGTCCTTTGTTTTGCCGTCTGTACGGCGGGCAAGTACTGTATAATCAGGCTATGAACGCGCAGATAGACATCCCACAGGCGGAAATTGAGGCCTTCTGCAAGCGCCATCACATCCGGCGGCTCGCGCTGTTCGGCTCGGTGCTGCGTGACGACTTCGGTCCGGAGAGTGACGTGGACGTGCTCGTGGAGTTTGAGCCGGGCCACACACCCGGCTGGGCGATCGTCGAGATAGAAGACGAGTTGAGCGAGCTGCTTGGGCGGCAAGCCCATATACAAACGTTTGATTCTGTCGAAGCAGACCGGAACTACCTGCGCCGCGAGCACATCTTGAAGACAATGAAGATCGTGTACGTAGCGGAATGAAGCTTTCTCACTGCTCCTGTTATGAACTACAATGTGAGTGCTAAAAAGCGGGTCACGCAGGTAAACGATAGGATACGCGCATGCTGACGAGAGTATCTATACAAAATTATAAGAGCCTTAGGGATATCGATGTCGAACTCGGCCCTCTAACGGTGCTCGTCGGTCAAAACAGCACCGGCAAGAGTAACTTCATCGATGCTCTTCGCTTCGTATCTGATGCCGTTACACATGGGTTAGACCAGGCACTTCTTGAACGGGGCGGCATTAAGGTAGTGCAATATGCAAGCCAACTGTCAAACGAGATCGGCATTAACTTTCTTTTGCAGTTCGAGTTCGAAGGAAACATCGGGGAGTACCGTTTCAATCTATCCACACAAGAAAACGAATATGAAATTGTATATGAAAAGGCCGCTGTAAACGGAGTCGGTTACGAGGTACAACAGGGTAAGCCGAATTTTATTGGGCTAGAACAGGATCTATCACTGCCCTGGAACAACGATCGATTGCGATTGTTTCTTCCCGTCAGCGCCGGCGTCGTGGGGCCCCTTGGCAAGATAAGGTTTTTCCTCATGAGTGCTGGCTATTACTCCATATTTCCTAACGACCTTCGCAGCCCCCAGAGGCCAAGTATCCCTGAGCGTCTGTTTGAGACAGCATTCAATTTGAACAGCGTACTACGACGCATGAAAAAGGAGACTCCTGATGCCTTTGAGAGGCTCCGCCTTGCGTTTGTACAAATGGTGCCGGGCGTGCAGGGAATCGATGTTGAACTGATCGGCGGGTATCTAGTTACCAAGCTACAGTATCAGTATGGGGATCGTGTCGAAACCTTTGACCTATCACAAGAATCAGATGGTACGCTGCGGTTGCTTGGCATCCTGACTGCGCTGTATCAGGTCCCCACACCTCCGCTGATCACCATTGAAGAGCCGGAACTCGCTGTGCATCCCGGTGCCTTGAAAATGCTGTATGAGGTTTTAGAAGAGGCCAGTCATCGAACACAGCTCATTATTACAACGCACAGCCCAGACTTGATCTCGTACTGTGCCCCCGAAAACTTGAGAATCGTCGAGAAGGTTGAAGGCGCAACGAAGATCGCGCCGCTAGAGCAGCGCCAGATCGATATCGTCAACGAGCAACTCTTCTCAACAAGTGATCTTCTCCGAATTGAAGGGCTGCGCCCAGAACGCCCAAACTAAGTACAGGCATGACAACGCTCATCTGCATAGTTGAGGGTGAAGGCGAAGTTCAGGCTGTCAGGTCTCTACTTCACAAGATCATCGGGTGGGAATCATACGTCGATATTCCACGCCCGAAAAACGCTAACGGGCGAAATAACCTCATCAAGGAGGGCGGGTTAGAGAAATTCCTCCAGTTAGCGAAAACAGAGCCAAAGTGTGACGGCGTTCTTGTTCTGATCGATGCCGACGAGGATTGTGCAGCCAATCTCGCCAAAGAGCTTGCAGCACGAGCCGAGAAATTACGCTTGCCGTTTCCTGTTGCAGTCGTCTGTGCAAAGTGCGAGTATGAGGCGTGTTTTTTAGCCAGTCTGGAGACTATCCGCGGTTCGTGCGACATTCCGGATGATGCAAAATTTGAGGGTAACGTCGAGGAGATCCAAGGGGTAAAAGGCTGGCTGACACGACAAATGCCAAAAGGCAAGATTTACAGGGAGACGCACCATCAGGTACGCATGACAGAACTTCTTGATCCGACACGTGTCCGCATGCGGTCCCGCTCATTTCGTCGTCTGGAACATGCCATTCAGGAATTAATCAACGGCGAGATTACTGTGTCACCACGGTGATTATATGGAAAACAGAAGGGGTGAGCGTCCACATAATCGCTCACCCCTTTTCGTTGCATTAACTATTCCACCCGCTACGCCGCGATCACCTTGTCGCGGTGCTTCTGCTCCTTGACGCGCTGCTCATTGTTCAACGTGCGCTTGCGGAGCCGCAGGCTCACCGGCGTCACTTCGAGCAGTTCGTCGTCCGCGAGGAATTCAATGCAGGCGTCCAGGCTCATATCGCGCGGCGGCGCAACCTTATAGCTCTGGTCGACCGTGCTCGCGCGGTGGTTGGTCACGTGCTTGGCCTTCGTGACGTTCACCGCCAGGTCGCCGGGGCGGATGTGCTCGCCGACGATCATGCCCTCATACACCTCGTCGCCGGGCTGGATGAACATCGTGCCGCGCTCCTGCGCGTTGCTGATGCCGTAGCCCATCGCGACGCCCGTCTCCCACGCAACCAAACTGCCAAACCGACGCGCCTCAATCGGGCCGGCATACGGCTGGTAGCCGTGAAAGATGCTGTACAGCGTGCCCATGCCGCTCGTCGCCGTGAGCAAGCGGGAGCGGAAGCCCAGCAGGCCGCGCGTCGGCACGATGTATTGCAGGTAGGTCGTGCCGTTCTCGCTGTGCATGTCGATCATCTGCCCGCGCCGCGCGCCGAGCAACTCCACCACCACACCGACGAGATCGTCCGCTACTTCAACGTGGACTTCCTCGTACGGCTCCAGCAGCTCGCCGGTCTCCGGGTCCTCGTGGAAGATGACCTCCGGGCGGCTGACCTCGAACTCGTAGCCCTCGCGCCGCATCGTCTCGATCAGCACCGCGAGGTGAAGCTCGCCGCGCCCGCTCACGACGAACTTATCCGCCGATTCGCCGTCACGCACCGTCAGCGCGACATTCGTCTTGGTTTCGTCGTACAAACGCTGCCGCAGCCGCCGGGATGTGCCCCAGCCGGTCTTGCCCTCGCGCCCGGCGAAGGGCGACGTGTTCACGCCGAACGTCATGCGGACGGTCGGCTCCTCCACGCGGATGGCGGGCAAGCCCTCCGTTACCGCCGGGTCGGCGATGGTATCGCTGATGTTAAGGTGCTCCGGCCCGGCAAAGGCGATGATGTCGCCAGCGTGCGCCACCTCGATCTCGGTGCGCGTCAGGTTGTGATGCGTGAACAGGTACTCGATGGTCTCCGGTATGCGCTCGCCATCCGGCGTGATGCGCACGACCTTCATGCCCTTGCGCAGCGTGCCGGAGCGCAGCCGCCCCACGCCGATCTGCCCCTTGTAGTTGTCGTAATCCAGCGTGGTGACCAGCAGGCGTGCAGGCTCGCCCTCATCAACCGTCGGGCCGGGGATCTCCCGCAGGATAGTCTCGAAAAGCGGCGTGAGGTCGTCCGCCAGCGCGTCAGGGCTGTAGCCGGCAACGCCCGCCTGCCCGATGGCGTACACAAGCGGGAACTCCGCCTGCTCGTCGTTCGCCCCTAGCTCGATGAACAGGTCAAACGTCTCGTTGAGCACCGCTTCGGGGCGCGCGTAGTTGCGATCCACCTTGTTGATCACGACGATCACGCGCAGGCCCAGCTCCAGCGCCTTGCGCAGTACGAAGCGGGTCTGCGGCATCGGCCCCTCAACCGCGTCGATGAGCAGCAGTGCGCCGTCTACCATGTTCAGCACGCGCTCGACCTCGCCGCCAAAGTCGGCGTGGCCCGGCGTATCGACAATGTTGATCTTCACGCCGCCCCAGGTGATCGCTGTGTTCTTGGCGAGGATCGTAATGCCGCGCTCGCGCTCCAGGTCGTTGCTATCGAGGATGCGCTCACCCGCCTGCGACGGGTCGCGGAACACCTGCGACTGCTTAAGCATGCCGTCGACCAACGTCGTCTTGCCGTGGTCGACGTGTGCAATAATGGCAATATTCCGAATATCGTCTCGTATTGTAGCCAACCGGCACTCCCTATAAATCTGCACAACAAGCGCCCCGATACGGGGCGCGCACGAGGTCCTAATTATACCGGCAAATAGCCAGCCGTAAAGAATTTCGCGTCGGCGTTGTATCAGAAACCCGTCTCCCAGCACATCGATACGCTCTGCCAAGCGATTCCGGGTGTATCATGAAAGCACAGCGCAAGCCAGTTTACACAGGGGAAAGGGCATGACCACCGACGCACAGCTCCGGCAGCACCTTGTTAACCTGCTCACGCAGCGGCAGGCGCACATGGCGTTCGAGGACGCCATTGCGGACTTCCCCGAGGAGCACTACAACACCATCCCACCGAACATGGATCGCTCGTTCTGGCATCTGCTGGAGCACATCCGCATTGCCCAGTGGGACATCCTCGACTACATCGTCAATCCGCAGTACGAGTACCTCAACTGGCCGGACGAGTACTGGCCGGAGACAGGCAAGCAGGCCGACCGCGCCGCGTGGCAGCAGACGGTCGAGCAGTTCCTGCATGACCGGCAAACACTCGTAGACCTTATCGAGGACCCGAAAACCGACCTCTACGCGCAGATTCCGCACGGCGAGCCGGGGCACAACATCCTGCGGGAGATCCTCGTCGCCGCCGATCACAACGCTTACCACATCGGCGAGTTCGCCGTGCTGCGGCAGGTGATGGGTCTCTGGCCTGATTAGGCGGTGGAGGGCGGCTATTGTTGCGCATCAAACCGGCGTTTTGAGCCGGTTCATAAACTCCTTGCGGAACTTCGCGACCTTCGGCTTGATCACAAACTGGCAGTAGCCCGCGTTCGGGTTCCGCGCATAATACTCCTGGTGATACGCCTCAGCCGGGTAGAAGGCGTCGAACGGCTCAAGCTGCGTCACAATCGGGTCATCCCAGATACCGGCATCCTCAATCGCCTTCATCTTCTCGACGGCGATCCTGCGCTGCTCCTCGCTGTGGTAGAAGATCACCGAGCGGTACTGCGTACCGATGTCCGCGCCCTGGCGGTTGAGCGTCGTCGGGTCGTGGATGGTGAAAAACACGTCGAGGATTTCGCCGTAGGAAATGACATCCGGGTCGAAGGTAATCTGCACGACTTCCGCATGCCCGGTCTGGCCGCTGCTCACCTGCTCATAGGTCGGGTTCTCTACGTGCCCGCCTGCGTAGCCGGAGACGACATCCTGCACGCCCCTCAACTGATCGTACACCGCCTCCAGGCACCAGAAGCAGCCGCCGCCCAGCGTTGCGGTTTCTGTGCTCATCGCATTGTTCTCCTGTGAATTCCTCACGTGATCCCTGTGCTCCGAGTATAGCACGCGGGTGGGTAGGATTTCCGCCCTACTACGTACCGCAGGTAGGGGCAGGTCTGAGGCCTACCCCTACCCTGGTAAATTAAGAGATGGCGATGTCTACGGCCTGTATACATTCGCGGCGTCTCTTTTACTGGCAGATAACGATAGGGGCACAGCATGCTGTGCCCCTGCGATATCCACCTGCTTTGCCTTTTGCCTTACTCCATCACCTCGGCGCGAGCCAGCACCCGGTCGATGCGCTCGCGCTCGGTCAACGGGCGACCCTGCTCATCCACCGCACGAATCGCGCCGTCGATGCTGCGCGTGCGGATCGCGCCGGGCGCGTATGGGTTGTTGACAAGCTGCGGCGCGTCCAGCAGGCCGATCTTCACCGCGCGAGCCAGCGTCGCGGGGTCAGTCAGCGGGTCGTCAAGGTCGGGGCTCAGCGCGCGGATCGCGTCGAGCAGCACGTGCGTCTCGGCGATCAGTTCCTCCTTGCGCTCCTGCACCACCGGATCGGCGGTCATGTCAGGGCTGCCGCGCAGCGCCACCTCGGCCACGTAGCCCGCCATCTGCGCGCTCTCGATCACCTCGTCGGCGGTTGCGGCGTGGTCCGCCTCCGTGTAGCCGACGACATGGATGATGTGCGGCTTCACGGACATCTGCAGCATGACGCTCTGCGCGAGGTGCGCCCGCGCCTGCGGCACGCCGAGCGGATAGCTCAGCAGGCCGGTGCGCGTCTGCCGCCAGATGGAGAACGACTCATCCACAAACGACTCGGCCAGTTCGATCTGCGCCAGGCACTTGGCGAGGTCCATCCGGTTGCTGAGGTGCGGCGGGCTTTCAAACATGTACGTGGTGATGTAGTCCCGCACGCCCATCTTCTTGGCGACCTTGCTGTATATGTACGACACCGCACAGACCACCACATCGGGCGCGTCGCGCATCCCCCAGTGATACGGCTCGTTGCCCTCAACCGGGATGTCACGCTCGCCGTGCCACGCCATCAGCTCCATGTGCTCCCGGATCGACTGCTCCAGCGGCGACGGGCCGCGACCGTCCATCGCGTTGAACCAGAACAGCGAGGTCGCACACCACGCGTTGTTAATCGTCCGCACCAGCATGTCGGCATACTGGAGATGGTCACGCGTGCCGGAGTACGAGCGCATCAGCGGGTAGTTGCCCCGGCGGCTCGCCTCGTACAGCCGCCGCAGATCGTCCTCGGTGCGGAAAGGCACACCCCCCGCCCCCTTCGATTTCGGGTCCTGGTTGCTGGGGCGGAAGAAGTTTTCCTGCGCGTCCTGGTCGGCGCCGAGCGAGATCACATCAAGCGCGCCGCTCTCCGCGATCTTCTCGATGCCGCGCACCGTCGGCTCGATGGTCATCGCAGGCTCGCCGTAATGATGGCGCAGCAGCGGCACGGGGGCCTTCCACCGGATGCGCTCAACGAGCCGCTGCGGGTAGGCCGCTTGCCCCTGCACGGGCGTTGGGCCCTGCTCCAGCACGCGCCGCACCTCTGCCGCCGACTCGCCGCCCTCAAAGGTGGCCTCGAACAGCCCGTCGAACTCGCGCGCCACGGCGACAACCGGCGGCGTCCCAGCGAAAATCAGGCGGCGGTCCGCCAGCCCGGCGGCCTCAAGCATCGCTTTAAGCTCGGCCAGTAGCAGGCGAGCGTTATCGGGCGTCAGGCGGTAGCTCACGCCGATCACATCGGGGTTGAAGCGCACCGCCGCGTCGATCAGCGTTTCCAGGTCGGTCGCCGGGCCAGTGAAGTAGGTCTCGTAGCCCATCTCCTCGGCCACGCGCAGGAAGCGAGTCACCCCGGCGACGTGTACGCAGTCCCCCAGACTGGCTCCAAGTACCTTCATCTACGAGATAACCTCCTCCTTTGCACTCGACGAACCTTCGAACTCAGCACGGGGTGAGTCAATCGAACCGTGGTTAACCAGATTGGTGATCTCGCCCAGGCTGAGGCCTGTCAGCCCCATCGACTCGAGCGTGCGCCCCCGATGATAGTAGTCGGTCCGGTGAATGACGCAGGCCAGACGGATCATCGAGTCCATCGCCCAGACGTTCACGCCGAAGCGCCGCCCCAGCTCCACAATCGGCACCAGGCTGAAGGGGACGTCCTCAAAGATGTACCGGTGGCGCAGGGAGCGCGGCGCCATGATGCCCCGGTAGCCGGGGTTATCGTGCATCGCCTCATAGAGGTTGTCGCCCGTTGCCGAGTACGCGGCGGCCAGCCACTCAAGCGCCGTCTGCGCGCGAACGCCGAGCGCGGCAGCCACCGTCACTCGCTCCCGGTCGATGACCTCCAGCATCTGCGCGGTCGATTGGGTCACGCCATCCATGTAGAACTGGAAGTCACCCTGCGTACGCTCGATCCAGCCCGCGTTCAGCAGGGCCAGCACCGGGTGAAAGACCGCCCCCATGTTGTTGAGACTGGTGTAGAGCACGTTCGGCGCGGCGACGAACTGCGGGTAGACCTCCGAAAGCACCTCCAGCATGGCGTTGGTGCGGGTCGCAGGGAGCGCCGCGACGGGCACCGTATTCTTGCGGCGGAAGATACGGGCCTCCGCCGGGCCCAGCGCGCGGCTGGCGAACAGCAGCGTCTCCGCCTCGCCGATGATCACATCGGCTGTGCACCCGCAGTCCAGAAGCGTCTTGCGGAAGGCGAGCGCGCCGCCCGTGCGGCCCGGATTCAGCACCACAATCTGCCCATCGACCAGATACGGGGCGCACAACTGCGCGATGTCCGTATGCGCCGAGGCGGGCACGACCACCATGATCAGTTGAACGCCGTCCAGCACCTTCTCGATGTTGCTGCTGACGACTTCGAGCGGCCCGAACACATGCTGATCCTCCTCAAATTGGAGCTCAATGCCGCCCCGCACCCGGATCGCTTCGATATGTTCGGGCGTGCGGTTGTAGAGATTCACCCTGTAACCGCGTGCAGCGAGATCAGCCGCCATGGCACGTCCACCATGGCCTGCACCGATCACGGCAAGCCGAAGTTCACTGATGTTTTCTTGCATCGGTTTATCCCCTTTCTGAGCTGCACACGCGGAGTATGAACCTGCTGTCGCTCGAACCGGCGGACTAGCACCGAGGTTGCATAGCAACAGTTTGATTTTTATGCGGTTGTTAAAACCGCAAAAAAGGAGGTGGAATTACAGCCCGCCTGGGAGTGATGGCGAGCGGACAGGCGCTGCATAGCAAAAACATTATACCAAAAAAGATCCTTTCCTGAATAATCGGGCCAGGGTTCTCGTTGAGGTCGCATTTGTCTGGAAAGGGTGTGCAGGGCATCCCGCCCGGAGCCACGGCGTGTTAACTGTCACACCAGCAAGGGCAAGTTTGGTACCGACGGGGGCTAGCGCACTCCCGGCAAGAAGCGGTATAGTCTGCCCGTTGCACCTGGGTAAGCTCAGGCAGGGAGTGATGACCACACCGATCCGCAGAGCACTCATCATCGGCTTGATTGGCCTGCTCTATCTGTCCATTACCGGCGCGGCGCAGCCCGCCGCTGCCGCTCCACCGGCCCAATCAACCGATCCCTATTACCTCATCAGCCTCGTCAACGCCGTTCGCGCCGAGTACGGGCTGCCGCCTTACCAGATCAACGGGCAACTGATGGCTGCCGCGCAGGCTCACTCGGAGTGGGCCGCTTCGGTCGGAACCCACAGCCACACCGGGCTGGGCGGCTCGACGCCCACCGACCGCGCTATCGCCGCCGGGTATGGCGGCGGGCAGCCGGTGCGCGTCTCCGAAAACATCTACTGGGGAACGCTCGCCAACGCTGACGTCGCCGTTAACTGGTGGCGCAACAGCCCGATCCACTTCAGCGGCATGACCTCCACAACCTACGTGGACATCGGCGCGGGGGTAGCCGTCGGCCCCGCCGGGACGTTCCTGACGGTGAAGTTCGGCGTGGTGGGGAGCGGCAGCAGCGCCGGTTCGGGGAGCGGCGCACGTTCCGGCAGTGGTACCGGGCAGAGCGCCCCGCCCGCGCAGGGCGTCAAGCCGCTGCCTGTATACGTCTTTGAGCCGGTCGAGGTGGCCGAGCCGCGCGAGGATGGCTCCGTCGTGCACGTCGTCGGCGAGGGGCAGAACCTCTGGTACATTGCCGAGGCGTACGAGGTCGCCGTGTCCGAGATCATGGCGCTCAACCGCCTGACCGAAGACTCGATCATCCACCCCGGCGATGAGCTGATCATCGTGCCCGCCCCTGTCAAGCCGATCGAGGAGCAGGAGGGGCCGATCATCCACATCGTGCAGGAAGGCCAGACGGTGTTCGGCATTGCGCTGAGCTATGGCCGCACGCTCGACGAGATTCTCCTGCTGAACGGCCTCTCCGAGAACGACATCATCCGCCCCGGCGATCAGCTTGTCATCAAGCCGGACCCCAACGCAACGCCCGTGCCGCGCGCGCCGCTCTATCACACCGTACAGGAAGGGCAGACGCTGCTCGGCATTGCGCTGCGCTACGGCACCGACCTTGCCACGCTGCTCGCGCTGAACAACATGAGCGAGAACGACATCATCCGCCCCGGCGACAAGCTGCTGATCCGCGCGGGCGACCCAACGCCCCTGCCGCCCGCCACCCCGACGCCGGACGTCACGCCCACCCCGCCCCCGACGGTCACCGTGACGCCTAACATCCGGCCCACGGAGATCGCACGGGCCACCGCCCGCGCCAATGCCACCGCCAGGGCGGAGGCAACCGCCGCGGCGCAGGCGGACGAGGCGGCAGCCGGGCCGCCCGCAGGCCGCTCGCTGCTCATCGGCGCGGCGGTGCTGGTGGGGCTGGCGGGCGCGGGGCTGGTCATCGCAGGCATCGTCATGAAGCCGAAGTAGCCCTCACCCCGAGATCGCTCACAGAGACAACGCGTCACGTTTCCCCCTCTCCCAGCGATCAACGGGAGCGACCGGGATGAGGGCGTACAGTTGGCTGCGCCAACTGCGTGGGGTGAGGGCCCCTACCTCACATACCGCTCAAAAAACGCCAGCGACCGCTCCAGCAGCAGGTCGAAATCCTCCCCGGTGAACTCGTGCTCCGCGCCGGGGACCTCGTAATATTCCACCGTTTTGCCCAGCTCAAGCAGCCGCGCATACAGATCCGCCGACCACTCGACGGGCACGACGCGGTCGGCGTCGCCGTGATGGATCTGCACCGGCACGGATACCCGGTCGAGGTAGTGGATCGGTGAGACGAGCGCGTAGCCTTCCGGGTTGGTAGCAGGCGAGCCGTAGATCGCGGCGTCGTCAAGCGGCCACTGCGCCCCGAAGAACTCGACGTACCGCTCCCAGTTGACGGCCTGGTCAAAGCTCAGCGAGGCGTACAGCACCACCGCTCTGAGCCCAGGCCATTCAGGGCTGAGCACCGTGAGATAGCTCGCCACGCCGCCGCCGCGTGAATGCCCCAGCACGCCGACGCGCCCGGCGTCGGCTTCCGGCAGCGTGGGCAGCGCCGCCATCAGGTTGAGCACGTCCACCGACCAGGGGATTTTCAGCGGGGAGCTGCTGCCGCCTGTGTTGTTGTAGGTGCGGTAGTCCGGCGCGATGGTCAGGTAGCCCTGCCGCGCGAAGAAGTCCGCAAAGGCCCGCGTACCGTCGCCCGGCTCGTACACGCTCTGATCGATGCCGCCGTGCAGCAGCAGGATCACCGGGAAGGGCGGCTCCGCGCCCTCCGGCACATTCATCAGCCCGGTGACGCGCAGCCCGCCATCCGTCTCATAGGCGATGGCGTACTGCGTGTACGCGCCTGCATACAGCGTCACCGCCTCCTTGACGATCTCGCCGCCGTCGTACGCGCGTGCTGCAAGCGCCTCGATGCTGTAGTCCGCGAGCGGGTTGGGCGTCGGCGTCGGCCCGGCAGGCGACGGCGTGAGGGTGGGCGGCGCGGCAGTCGGCGTGAGGGTGGGCGGCGGCGCGGTATGGGTGGGCGTGGGCGTGGCAGTCGGCTCAGGCGATGGTGTCGGTACGGCGGGCGTGCTCGCCGGGAGCGCCGGCGCGCAGGCGACCAGCCACAGCGCCAGCAGCGCAGCGATCAGTCGTTTTGCGGTGGTCCGTTCTGCTTGCATGGCCCGATTAAAGCACCGGCCAGCGACATGGGCAAGCACCCTTGTTCCTGCTCCCCTCCCCGCTGGCGGGGAGGGGTTTATGACCCCAGTCCTAGCCGGGAAATCCTATTTATTGCTCTGGCACTCTCTGCGAAGATCAGGCTATCAGGGCCACATTTTTCGGCCCTGCCCTATCCATCAACGGAAGGAGAGGTGGAATGGTTGCACTCATTCTTGCAGCAATCATCGCCGTAGCAGCGGCAATGGGCGGAGTCGTTGTCGCGTCGGACTCGGCAGCACCGGGCGATGCCCTCTACGGCGTGGACCGCACCGTTGAGAGCATCCGGGTCAAGATGGCCCGCGGCGAAGCGCGCACCGCGCTGCTTATGGAGCTGGCAAAGGAGCGTCTGCAGGAGGCAGGCGACGCCGACGAGGACAACGTCGATGCGGCGCTTGAGGAGTACATGGCCGCCCTTGACGAACTGCTCAACGCAGTGATCGAGTCCGGCGAGGCCGACCCCGAACAGCTTGCCGCATTGCTCGAAGCTCTTGACAACTACGAGGAGCAGTTGCGGGCCATCCTCGATGACCTTGAGGAAGGCGGCGACGACACACCCGGCGACGTCCCTGACGATGGCGAAGACGATCAGAACGACCCCGACGACGGGGACAATGATCAGGACGACCCCACCGATGGGGACGATAATCAGGATGACCCTGATGATGGGGACAATGATCAGGGTGACCCCAATGATGGGGACGATGATCAAAACGACCCCGACGACGAGCAGGATGAGGAGTCTTCTGCCTGTGTCGGCGCCAACCCGCACCCGGTCGTGATGGCGCTCTCCCAGTCGTATGGTTACGAGTACGACGAGATCATATCGTGGTTCTGCAGCGGCTACGGCCTGGGCGAGATCAAGCACGCGCTGGCCGCCGAGAGCGCCATGGCTACGGGCGAGGATGATGAGGACGGCGACCAGAACGGCGGCTATACTGCCGAAGAGATCCTCGCGCTCAAGTCTGAGCTGGGCGGCTGGGGCCAGGTCTGGCAGCACCTCGGGCGCATCGGCAAGGGCCGGAACCCGCACAACATCAGCGACCCCGGCGACCGCGAACTCCGCGCGCCCGACGAGCCGACCGTTGAAGGCGACGACGCGGCTGATGATGAGCCTCAAAGCCCGGTTGCCGAGCCCACCGCCGAGCCGCAGGACCGCCCTGGCAACGGCAATGGTAGCGGCAACGGTAACGGCAATGGCAACGGGAATGGCCGCGGCAACGGCAACAACGGGAACAACGGGCGCGGCAATGGCAACATCCCGCCCGGCCACCGGGAAGACGGGCCAGGTAACGGCAAGGGGAATAACGGCAACAACGGGAATGGCAACGGCAATGGCAATGGCCGCGGCAACGGGCGCGGTCGCGGCAGGTAGCAGGCTGCCCGCCCCCACCCTCTGAAAGCAGAACCCCCGCCGGTATTTGGCGGGGGTTTCTTTGTCATTCTGGCGGAGGGCTTCCCCGGCGCACGCCTTATGACCCACTGGCTACGTCGCCGGTTTCAGGGAACTCGTACGCTCGCAGTGTTTCTCCCTCCGACCACGTGCCATCGGGATGCAGTATCACCACCCAGCCGTCCGGGTGGGTTACGTAGCAGGTCGGCGCTTCGGGGTCGTCATCACACTGATACAGCGCCGTATAGGCGAACTCCGGCTGGGTGCCCCAGCCCAGCACCTCGCGGTAGCCCGTCCCGAAGGCGTCGCCGCGCCAGATATTGCCAAAGCCGCTGACCGGGGCCACGAGGCCCGGCGGCGCTTCGACGCTGTCGGCGGTATCCCGCGTGACGTTGAGCGGGTCGCTCGTCATGAGCAGGCGGTAGCGGCCCGTGCCCGGTTCGACAGGCTCGTCGGCAAGGACGAAGTACCGGCCAATATCGCGCAACCACAGCATCCAGCCGCGCTCAAAGGGCTGCGCCGCCGCCTCTGTCTCCAGCACAGGCTGGCTGGCGCAGCGCTCGACTACCGGCGTGGTGAACCACCGGCCAGCGCACACCATGCCGAGGTCTACAGTCTGCTCGACGCTGCCCATTCGCGCCGATGTGACCGTCAGCCGCGCCGACAGCGCGCCGGTGAGCGACGTGTCCACGCGCACGCCAAGCGAGCCTGCCGGTGGCAGGCCATCATAGCAATGCTGCTGACCGCCCTCCGGGCGCTCGGCGTGCAGGCAAAGCTGGACCTCGCCGCCAAGCGACGCCCACGTCGCGGTAATGCTGTCGCCGACGATGATGTCCTCGCCCGGTTCCAGCTCAAACGTCTGGATTTCCGGCGGCATGACGGGCAGCGCGTCCATCGCCCGCGCATCGCCGTCATCGGCGGCCAGCGCCGCGTCGAGGCGCGGGAGGAGCGTCTCGGCGGTAAAGGTACAGGCTACCACCGGAACAGCAAGGATGATCAGCACCGGCACAATGTTCAGCAATCGTTTCATCAAGACCTGCCCTGCAGAACAGCTCTCAATCACCGGGCGCAGCAGCGCCACAACAGCATGATATCAGCTTGACAGCGCTGTTTCACCTGCCGCCCGGCGGAAATGATCTCCTACTTATGACGGATATTGAAGCTCTCAGGTTCCCTCAAGCTTACTGCATTGTGAAGGAGGTCACCAAACAAATAGGGCGGTTCAGTGGAGAATCCTTCACTCCTTTACGGGGCCTCTCCCCGCGCGATAGAATCCACTCACCCAGCCAACCCGGAGACAGCGTTAGGTTATCTGAGCATGGCCGACGAACCGAATAACTCCAGCGCCCTGAGCGACGACATCCACCTGCTTGGTGACCTGCTCGGGCAGGTCATCCGCGAGCAGCACGGCGACGCCGCGCTTGAGCTTGTCGAGCGGGTGCGGCTCGCTGCCAAGGCCAGCCGACAGGGCGACGCACAGGCCACCGCCGAACTGACCCGCCTGATCGAAGCACAGGACCTGCCTTCGCTCAGGATACTCATCCGCGCGTTCAGCATCTTTTTCCAGTTGATCAACATCGCGGAGGACCAGCAGCGCATCCGCGTGCTGCGCGAGCGCGAGGCCAGTGGCGTGCTGAAAGAGTCGCTGGAGGAGGCGCTGCGCCTGCTGCACGCACGCGGCATGACGGCAGCCGACGTCCGCGACCTGCTCGGGCGGCTGCGCGTGCGGCTCGTGCTGACCGCCCACCCCACCGAGGCCAAGCGCAAGGAGGTGCTCGTCAAGCTGCGGCACATTGCCGACATGCTCGACCGGCGCGACCGCGTCAACCTGCTCCCGCGTGAGCAGACCGCGCTGCGCGAGTACCTCGCCGCCGAGATCGAGGAGTTGTGGCAGACGCGCCCCACCCGCGCCTCCCGCCCGACCGTCGCCGATGAGGTGGACTTCGGCATTTACTTCCTGACTTCCACCATCATGGACGTCGCCGTTGACATCCATGAGGAGTTCCGCCGTCTGCTTGCGGAGATCTACCCCGGCGAGGACTGGAGCGACCTGCCCGTGCTGCTGCAATACGCCACCTGGGTCGGCGGCGACCGGGATGGCAACCCGAACGTCACACCGGAAACGACTCTGCACACGCTCGCCACGCTGCGCCACGCCGTGCGCAGCGTCTACCTGGAGGACGTGCGCCTGTTGCGCGAGCACCTCACCCAATCCGTTCACGAGGTAGGGGTGTCCGAGGCGCTGCGCGAGTCGGTGAAAAATTCCGGTCTGGAGGAGCGTTACCCCGGCGAGATCTACCGGCAAAAGATGGAGCAGATCTGGCGGCGGATGGAGGCCGACGAGTACCGCAGCGGTGAAGACCTGCTCGCCGATCTCCGCCTCGTCCAGTCCAGCCTGCTGGAGAACCGGGGCGAGCGCATCGCGCGGGGCGACGTGGGGCGGCTGATGGAGAAGGTGCGCCTGTTCGGGCTGCACCTCGCCCCGCTGGAGGTGCGCGAGGACGCCCGGCGCACGGCGGCGGCGATAGCGGAGATCTTCAGGGCATACGGCATCGCGGACGACTACCTCGCGCTGCCCGAGGAGGAGAAACAGGCGCTCCTCACGCGGGAGATCCTCTCGCCACGCCCGCTTCTTCCCGCCGAACCGCGCTTCTCCGGGGACACCAACGACGTGATCGCCACGTGGCGCGCCGTCGCCGAGGCGCACCGGCGCTACGGCCCCGCCGCGCTTGACAGCGCCATCGCCAGCATGAGCCGGCACGCCAGCGACGTGCTCGCCATGCTGCTATTCGCCAGCGAGGTAGGCGTCGAGCGGGATGTGGACCTCGTGCCGCTGTTCGAAACCATTGAAGACCTTGACCACGCCCCGGCTGCGCTGACGGCGCTGTATGACAACCCGGCCTACGCGAAGGTGCTCGCCGCGCGCGGCAGCCGCCAGCAGGTGATGATCGGCTACTCGGACAGCGCGAAGGACGGCGGCTACCTGATGTCCAAGTGGGGGCTGTACAAGGCGCAGCAGGCGCTGGCGGACGTCTGCGAGCGGCGCGGCGTGCTGCTGGAGCTGTTCCACGGGCGGGGCGGTAGCATCGGGCGCGGCGGCGGCCCGGCCAACCTCGCGATCCTCGCGCAGCCGCCCGCCGCGATGAAGGGGCCCATCCGCATCACCGAGCAGGGCGAGGTCATCGCCTACCGCTACAGCAACCCGGCCATAGCCCGCCGTCATTTGCATCAGGTTTTCAATGCTGCGCTGATCGCCTCCGCCATGGAGCCGGAAGACTTCTGCTGCCCGGAGTGGCACGATCTGTGCGAGGAGATGGCCCGCACCTCACAGGCCGCCTACCGCAAGCTGGTATACGAAACGCCCGGCTTCCTCGAGTACTGGCAGCAGGCGACGCCCATACAGGAGCTTTCTCGCCTGCCGATTGGCTCCCGCCCGGCCAAACGCCGCTCCGGCGATTTCGAGGCGGTCCGCGCCATCCCGTGGGTTTTCTCCTGGATGCAGAACCGCGCCATCATCCCTAGCTGGTACGGCGTCGGCACGGCGCTGGAGGCGTGCGCGGGCGCGCATGAGGATGGCCTCGCCACGCTGCGCGAGATGTTCGCCCGGTGGCGCTTCTTCCACGCGATCATCGAGAACGTGCACCTGGACCTCGCCAAGTCCGATATGACCATCGCCCGGCTGTACAACGGGCTGGTAGAGGACCCGGACCTGCGCGACCGCATCTTCTCGCAGATCGAGGCGGAGTACGAGCGGACGCGTACCTGGCTCAACCGCATCCTTGAGCAGGACAGGCTCCTCGACAACGCCCCGGTGATGCAGCGCTCCATCGACCGGCGCAACCCCTATGTGGACCCGCTCAACTACATTCAGGTGACGCTGCTGCGCGATCTGCGGCAGGGCCGCGAGGCGCGCGGCGAGCGCTCAGCCCTGCTCGACGCGGCGCTGGCAACCGTCAACGGCATCGCCGCCGGGATGAAAACGACAGGTTAGGCAGACCTCCCTAATCGGCTGGCGATACGACAGTTTGGCAAAACAGGTCGTGAGGATATTGCTCTCACCTCTCGTGGGAGAAGGGTGCGGACCACCAAAGGTGGTCGGCGGGATGAGGGGCCGAAGCACGCGAATCTAAAAAGTGTCGTATCGCCAGCCAAATCGGTGGGAAATCCGCCCCGCGTTTGTTATCGTCGAAACATAACTTTCGTGCTAACACAACAGAATCGGAGCATTTCCAGATGAAGAAGAAATTGGCGGCTGCGCTCGCCCTGCTGGCTGCGCTGCTGCTCGCAGCTTGTGCGGGGGCCAATCCGGCCCAGAATAACGGCAGCACGGGCGAAGGTGTCACGCCGGACACCGCGCCAGAAGAACTAGCCGAGCCGACCGAACCGGCTGTCTCCATCGGCACGCCGAACCTGGACACGGATGAGGACGAGGCAGCAACGCCGGAGGTGCCCATCCCGGTGATAGTCGCGCAGGAGGTGCTCGCCCAGCAGTTGAACCTCATGCCGAACGAGATCACCGTTATCGATTACGAGGAAGTGGAGTGGGAGAACACCTGCCTCGGATTGCCGCTTGAAGAGGAGTTGTGTGAGGATCAGACCATCCCCGGCTACAGCGTGATACTGGAGGCGGAAGGCGGCGAGTACGAGCTTCACATCGACGCGGCGGGCCAGCGTGTGGCGCTCGCCGGTGCGCCCGACGTCGCACTGGCCGAGGTATCCATGACGTGGCAGTCCAACGAGGCGCCCTGCCAGGTCGCCACGCTGGGGCCTGAGGGCGTGGTCTACGGCCTGTGCAACGGCCCGGCGCTGATGGACGCATTCGTTGACCCGGACCGCGCCACGCAGCTTGCCGGGTTTGTCTCGACATACCAAGCCTTCGAGGCGGACACCCCGGCGGGCAGCATTGCCTTTGAGGGTCAGGGTGAAACCGAGGCGACCGAAGCCGAGCAGCGCATGATCGCCGAGTGGGCGCGGCTGACCGCTGTCGAGTCGTCCTCAGGCCGCCGCTCCGTCGAACTGGGCCTGGCCCTGCTGATGCACCAGGAGGGCGGCTCGGAGCAGGTCTGTCAGGACGTGCTGATCTACTCGACGGGCACGGTCCGCGCTTACTCCTGCGATGCTGCGATGCCCGAGGAGCTTGGCGAGGTACAGCTCAACGCCGATGAACTGGCACAGCTCTACGCCTGGCTCGACGACCTCCAGCAGTTCACGGTAGACGAGAGCGTCCAGGCGACGCCCGGCACTAACGAGGGCGACGGGACCACCCCGCCCGCCACCGCCGAGCCGCCCGCCGAGGGCGCGCCCATCCGCCAGATGATCTTCGCCGGGCGCGGCGAGCAGCAGGCAAGCCAGGCGGACAACGACGCCATTCTCACCTTTGCGCAGGAACAGCTTGATGAGATCCTCGCAAGCGCCCCGCCGGCAGACGCCGAGCCGACCCCGACCGAGGAATCATAATCGCGCGGGTCAGGTACGAACAGGATGCGAAGGGGCGAAGTTCGCGTGCTTCGCCCCCTCATTCCGACCCGATGCGCGACGCTTCGCATCGATTGCCCTCACCTCTAGCCGCGAAGTTTATTCGCGGCGCTGGCAGTTTTGCACATTCGCGGCGCTTCGCCTCCCTTCCAACCGGGCAGTGACAGCCTCGCCGCCCGATTGGGGGGTCTCATCATGCACGCAGAATCATTCCTGCCATTCGTGCCATTCGTGGATCAACCCGACTCCCCTTCCACCGCCGGGATCGTGAACGAGAAGGTGCTGCCCACACCAAACTCGCTCTGAACCTGGATCGTCCCGCCGTGCGCCTCGACAATCAGCTTGGCGATGGACAGCCCCAGCCCGGTGCCGGGGATCGCAGTGTTGGGCGCTTCGACGCGGTAGAACTTGTCGAAAATGCGCGCCTGCTGCTCTGGCCGGATGCCCACGCCCTCATCCGCCACGCTGACCTCCACGCCGCCATCTACCCCTCGCACGGATACCGTTACCGTGCCGCCATCCGGCGAGTATTTGATCGCGTTGGAGACGAGGTTGCGCACGACCTGCGCCAGCCGGAACGCGTCGCCGAGCGCAGGCGGCACGCCGGGCTCCGGCTCAAACCGGATCGTATGGGCCGGTGAGGAGGTATAGAACGGCTCCAGCACCTCGCTGACCACCTCGACCATATCAACCGGCTCAGGCTTGAGCGTCATCCCCTCGCCCGCTTCGAGCCGGGAAATATCCAGCATCTCGTCGATAATCTGCGCGAGGTGTGAGGACTGGCGGTGAATCGTGCTGAGGTAGCGCTCGCGGCGCGCCTCCGACATCGGGCGGTTCAGCAGGATTTCGCTGAAGCCCAGAATTGACGTGAGCGGCGTGCGCAGTTCGTGCGCTGCCGTCGAGATGAAGGCGTCCTTCATGCGGTCGATGTTCTTCAGCCCGGTGATGTCGTGGAAGGTGCAGACCGCCCCGCCGGGCCGCCCCTCACGACCGGGGATCGGCGCAAGCGCGGCGTCTGCGTCGAAGGAACTCCCGTCCTGGCGCTGCGCGGTGAGTGATAAGCGCCCCGGCTGCCCCTCGTCCATCACCGCCCGCAGCACCTGCTGGAAGCGTTCAGCATCCCCCGGCGCGACGAGATCGACGGGGCGCAGGGTTCGCATGGTCTGGCGATCATAGCCGAACATCTGGAAGAAGGCCGGGTTGGCAGCCGAGATCTCGTTGTCCTCGCCGAGCAGCAGGATGGCATCCGGGCTGTTGTCGAGGACGGCCCGCGCCCGGTCGACCGCCTGCACCAGTTCGGCGGTCGCCTCCCGCACCGCCTGCTCGAGGATGTTGCTGTAGTTCTCCAGTTCTTCGTACAGCCGCGCGTTCTGAATGGCGATGGCCGCCTGATCGGCAAAGGCCTGGAGCGGGCGTGCGTGCTCCGGGCAAAACGCACCGGGCTTAGAGTCGACCACGTCGATAAAGCCGATGACCTGCCCCTCGGCGGAAATCGGCGCGCCCGCGTACGAGGCGATCCACTCGCCCCCCGGCAGCCGCCTCCAGCCGGGGTATTGGGACACGTCCGGGATGACCAGCGCGCGCCCGGACTCGACCATCGCCCGCAGGTTGGGCGTGTTCTGCACACTGATCTGCGTGTTCGGCCTGGGGCCTTCGTAGCCGCGCTCGGAGTTACTGTGCACCCGCACGACGCGGGCCATGCCCTGCCGGATGAGCATGATGCTGGCCGCCTCGTGCGGCAGCACCCGCTCCAGGTTTGTCAGGATGCGGTCGAGGACCTCGTCCAGATCGAGCGTGCTGTTCAGCGCCGCCGCCGAGTCTCGCAGCGCCTCCGCCAGCTCTCGCTGTTCCCGTTCCGCCTGCTCGGCGCGTTCGCGCTCCTTCACCTCGCGCTTGGCACTCTGGATAGCTGCCTGCATATCTCGCCACATCAGGAACAGCACGCCGGCGGCGATTATGATCACCGCTGCCAGCACAGCAGCCATCGGAGCACGTGCAGCCGCTTCCAACAATGTTGCTCCCCTCTTGGCTCCCCCTCCGTGAGATTCGCGCCATGCCCCGGCATATCCCCTTACCTTTATTTTAGTGCAGCAGGTGATATGTGCGAGTATGACCAAGGTGTGGTCCGCCGGGGGAGCTAAGGTGCAGAGCAGACGATAGCGGCCCGGCCTTAGCCCGGCTTGACACACACCCCCACGATGTGCTCCGCCATCGCGCGGGGGAGCACCTGCACGAGCGCCGTATTGAGCCAGAACAGCGCCGGGTGGAAGGCGAAGTAGGTCGGGTCCTCGATCATCTCCAGCGCGGCGAGCCGCAGCCCCGCATCCGCCGCCAGCCGCTCGATCCGGCGTGGGCTGTTCGCGCGGTACACCACCGGGAAGGCGTCCGCCTCGTCGCGCCCGTACAGCCGGGGCACGAGCCAGGCCTGCAGGGGGTGTAGCGCCCGGTTGACGAGCGCCGCCGGGCTGGCCGCGCCGGGCGTCAGGAAGATGAACGCGCCGCCGGGCCGCAGCACGCGGGCTACCTCGCGGAAGGCGTGCTCCGGCTGCGGCAGGTGCTCCAGCACCCAGCTTGAGATCACGAGGTCCACGCTGGCGCGGGGCAGCGGCAGCGCCCCGGCAGAGGCGACGGCGCGGGGCAGCGCGGGCAGCCGGTGCTCGACGAGCGAGGCATGATCCGGGTCGAGGCCCAGCGCGCAGCCTGCCGCTTCGCCAAGCTGCTCCAGCACGCCGCCGCGCCCGCAGCCGAGGTCTAGCAGGCGGGTGCCGGGCCCGAGCCGCTCGCGGATCAGAGCTTCATAGCGCGCGGTCGCCGGCTGCCAGCCGGCCCGCAGGCGAGTGTAGCGCTCGCGGTAAGCGTTCTGCTGTTCGAGGGTGAGGGGCATGGTGGGTCTTCCAGTTTTTGGGCAGTATAACAGGCGAGCGCGCCGCCCTGCCACGCACCGGCTAGCGCCCCAGCGGCTCCAGCCGGAAGATCAGCGGCTCGAACATGTTAGGCGATAGCTTAAACGAGCGCAGATCGTCCACCGTCCACTCCGTCCGCCCGAACTCGTTCCAGTAGTTGTAGCTGATCAGGTTGCGCAGCCGGTAGCGCTGGCGCGGGTCGAGCGGTAGGTCGTCTACCGGCAGGCTGAAGCGGTACGTGATCTTCTCCGGGAACAGGCTGCACACCCCGAAGAGCGCCTCGTCCTCGTACGTGCGCAGCACCGTGAAGACATGATCGGCGGGGGCGTCGCCCTGCGAGCGCCGGTAGTGCCCCATGTCGTCCACCTCGACGCGGTTGAAGCCGAAATCCCCGCGCCGCAGCGCCCGGCTGTTCCGCCGCGCGAGCAGCAGCCCCCGCAGAAAGTCGTGCTGGCGCGCCTCCTGCCCGGACCAGATCATCGGCACGAAGCCGCTCATCACCAGAATGCCGAGCAGCGCCTGCTCGATGTCGCTGCCGCGCAGCGCGTAGGCGGGCCAGCTTCGTGTGTCATGCGTCTCGGTGAAGCAGATGCGCGGCGTCGGCGTACCGTCGGCGGTGTGCGGCATCACCCGCCAGTAGTCGGCAAGGTACTCGCCGAACTCGTACGGCAGCAGCCGCCGCTCGAACATCTGCAGGGCCATCGCCCACACGTGGTAGTCGTTCGAGATGTCATGCGAGCGCACCCACAGCGGGCCGAACAGCTCGCAGTACAGCGTCGCCGAGGGCTTCTCCTCCAGCAGGCGCACGCGTAGCGTCTCCAGCAGTTCGGACGTGCCGAGGTTCGTCCGGCTGGCGTGGTAGGGCAGGCCACGCGCCCAGTTCGGCTCCTTGCCGTGCGGCGCGTCCACGCGGAAGCCGTCGATGTCGAACGCGCGCACCATGTCCAGCGCGTAGTCGATCACAAACGCCTGGTAATCCGGGTTGGCCCAGTCGAACGACCACGTATCATTCCAGCCGTGCGAGTGGACCATCTCGCCCTGCTCGTTGCGGGCGTACCACTCCGGGTGCTCCTCGACGTAGCGCGACTCCAGCGACGAGCCCTGCAGCACAAGGTCCACAAGCACGCGCATCCCCTGCCGATGAGCCTCCTGCACCAACTCGCGGAAGTCGTCCTCGCTACCAAGGGAGGGTTCAAGCCGCCGGAAGTCGTGGATGGCGTACGGGCTGCCCGTCGACTCCCAGTTTTCATCCCAGGGCAGGCCGCGCTTGTTACGGTGGGCGTAAATGGGCAGCAGGTACAACGTGTCGATCCCCAGGTCCTGCAGGCGGGGCAGCGCCCCCCGCAGCCCCTGAAAGCCCCCGAACTGTCCCGGATGGACCTCATACACGCCCGCCCAGTCGGCGGCATGGTCAGGCTCCGGGTAGAGCGTCGGCAGCAGGTCGCTGTGGTGATAGTAAGCGCGGTAGGCGTCGAGCGCGTCCTCGTAAGGGCCGTTGAACAGGAAGATGTACTGCGTGCCCGCCGTGAGCGCGTCACCGGGCGCGAGCCACCCTGCAAGCCCCACGTCAAAGCCGAGCGCCGCATGCGCGCCATCCCCACTGACCCACGGATGGGCGGCCTGCACGTCGCTGACATACCACGTCAGCAGGTGCCAGTGTGTTAGCGGGTTATGGACGATCAGCAGGCCGGGGCCGACATCGGGCGCATCGGCAATCGCCCGCCCCCAGCGGTGCTCCTTCCCCGGCGCGAAGTCGTAGTCATAGGACGGCGGGCCGAAGCCCGTCCCCGGCGGCTGGCTCGCGGCGACGCTCAGCGGCACGCGCGGGCGCACGACGTTGCCCGGCGCATCGAACAGGCACTGGTCCGGCTCCCCGGCAGAAACGCCCCCCAGCACCAGTCGCACGCCCGTAAGCTGAACCTCCTCCTCGGCGGCGTTCTCGACCGTCACGCGCCGCTCGATCAGGCCGGAGGTCAGCGCGTAGTGGACGTGAATGAGGAGCGGGCCGAGCATGCACGTCACGGTGAGGTTGTGATTATCCGCGTGGTGGCTGTGGTAGCGCGGCGCGCCCTCGATTGGCTCGTAGGCGAGTGCCGCGCCGAGGTGCGGCATGGGGCGCCCGTGCCCAACCATGTCCGGCCCGTTGCCGAGGCGAAGCCCGGCAAGGCTGCCCGTCCCGGTGTCAACACGAAGCTGGTACTCGGCCAGCCGGATGTCTTCGGTTGCCATGTGGTTATACCCTGTGTGGTCAGCAGCGGATCATGACGATTCCCTAAGAGGGTACCGCATCCCGCCGCGATTTGTGAAGGCAGCGCCCTTAAGCAGCCGCCGGGGCGGGCCCGCTCCTCACGCCCTCGTCGGATGCGTACTGCCAGCAGTCGTGCTCGCAGCGCGGGCAGACGGGCAGGACTTCACCGGCGGCAAACGCCTCTGTAAAGCCGCAGTAATCGCAGGCGAACACGTGCGACTCCGGCGCGGGCTCACCTGCCGGGTGCTTGACCGACGCCTCGACATCGTCGGGCGGGATGAACGGCAGACCGGGCCGGACGTCGCCCGCCTCATAGGGCACGATGCTGAACTTGCCATCCGGCTCGGCCCACAGGCGCCGGATCTGGCCGAGGTGCCTGAACCGCTCCTGCCGCAGTCCGGTAAAGATCTCCTCGCGCGAGATCTGGGACTCGCCCATGCCTTTGAGGTCCAGGCGGCCATCCGCTACAAGCTGCCTCGGCCTGCCGATCACGAAATCGTGAGCGCGAGGCCAGCGGTTCGTGAACATGACCGTCGCGTGGTGCAGTAGCACGACAAGCGCGATAGCCGCCATGCCGTGCAGGATCGGAACGTCGGGGTAAAACATCGGGTCGCCAACCGCCGAGCCCAGCCCGATCACGATCAGCAGTTCGAGCGCGGTCAGCTCGCCCATCCCGCGCTTGCCGGTCACCCGCAGCATGAAGAGCGTCCACATGTACAGGATCGTGGTACGCATCACGACTTCCACGAAAAAGAGGAGCGGCAGGTTGCCGATGAATATACGCTCCAGATCGAACGTGTACGTTCCATCCATCATGTTGCATCTCCCCATGCCGCCGTTGCTCGGAGTGCAAGCGGCGAACGCATCCTCATACGACAAGCGGCTGCCCGGTTGCTCCTGGCAGCCGCCCCCGTCTCGCGCTTATCGCATTGGGGAGCTCATCGCGCCCCGCGCCAGCCTATGAACGCCCGTTGTTGCCAGGCCGTCCGCCCGGTTGCCCGGCGGGCAGCCGGGTTATCCCGCCGTGGCCCATCACGATCAGGTCCACGCCCTCGCTTCTCGCCAGCCGCTGACCAACCGCCAGCGCATCCGCCTGCGTGCGCACCCGGCGCAGCATCGAGGGCTCGTCCGCACGCCGCACCGCCCACGACCCGTCGTCGCAGCGGATCACCCATACGTTCGCGCCTGCTGCTGCCATCTACGGCCCTTGATGTTTCAGTTCCTACCCAATACAAATAGAATAGTTTGTGACGCTTCTTTACTAACGGCTAGGATAATGGCGAACCGCTAAAAAAGTCCTAAAGTGGGCTAAACTTTTTCTAAACACGAGCCAACAGCGGCGGGCCGTGTTGACCTGTCCCCTGTGCCCGCGCCGGGCACGCCGAGCGAAAAGGAACGGATCTGCATGGACCTTAATGGGAAAGTCGCGCTGGTGACCGGCGGCGCACGCCGCGTCGGGAAGGCGATTGCGCTGGGGCTTGCGGCACGCGGCATGAACGTGCTCATCCACTACAACCGCAGCGAGGCGGAGGCCCGGCAAACGCTCGACGAGATACGGGCGATGGGCGTACAGGCCGAAGCGGTACAGGGCAACCTCGGCAACCCGCTCGACATCGAGCACATCTTCGTCACGCTGGAGAGCACCTTCCGCCAGCTCGACCTGCTGGTCAACAGCGCCTCGACGTTCCTCGCGGGGCACATCCTTGAGGCAACCGTCAGCGACTGGAACTACGTGATGGCCGTCAACCTGCGCGCGCCGTTCCTGTGCAGCCAGCGCGCCGCCCACCTGATGCTCGCCCGCCAGTCGCCGGGGGTGATCATCAACATCGCGGATGTCGCCGGGCAGGTGCCCTGGACCCGCTTCCCCATCCACAGCGTGAGCAAGGCCGGGCTGATCATGCTGACGCAGGTGCTCGCCAAGTCGCTGGGGCCGGATATCCGCGTCAACGCGGTCGTGCCCGGCCCGGTCCTCAAGCCCGACGCCATGCCGGACGCACGCTGGGAGGCGCTCAGCGCCGCGCTGCCGCTTGAGCGCGCGGGCACGCCTGAGAACGTCGTGCAGGCCGTGCTTGCGCTCGCCGAGAACGACTTTATCACCGGGGCGGTGCTCAACGTGGACGGCGGCGACTCGCTGCTGGGCTCCATCGACCTTGCCGGGCTGCCCTGAGCGCTTGCATCAGATCCCTGTAAGATTTCTCCGGCGCCTGCAACGTGCTCCTTACCCAGGCATCCAATATACCGGAGCAGGCCGGGATGACCACCCACCTCACGGCGGGGCGTGTCGCCGGCACAGCTTGCCAACATCGACACGAGAACCGGCAGCGGCTGGAGGAACAACACATGGGATTTGATCTGAACCTGGGTTTGACGGGGCTTGGTTCTGAGCCTTACGATGTCATCATTATCGGCGGCGGCCCGGCGGGGGCGTCTGCTGCGATTTATACCGCCCGCGCCGACCTGAAAACGCTCGTTATCGACAAAGGGCTGACGGCGGGGGCGCTCGGCGTCACGTCGAAGATCAGCAACTACCCGGGCGTGCCCGGCCCGATCAGTGGTGCGGAGCTTGTCGAGACGATGCGCAAGCAGGCGGAGAGCTTCGGTGCGGAATTCCTGACGGACAAGGTCGTCGGCGTGGACCTGAAGTCCGACCCGAAGATGGTGCAGGCAGGCACAGGCACGTTCTTCGCCCGCGCGGTGATCCTCGCAACCGGCTCAATGGGTCGCACGAACAGCGTCCCCGGCGAGGAAGAGTTATTAGGCCGGGGCGTGAGCTACTGCGCCACGTGCGACGGCGCGTTCTTCCGCGGGAAGGACGTGGCAGTCGTCGGCAACAACGACGAGGCGCTGGAAGAAGCGCTGTTCCTGACCAAGTTTGCCAGGCGCATCACGCTGATATCCCCCACGCCGGCGCTCAAGGCGCGCCCTGAGCTTGAGGCCCGGTTGCGGGCGAGCGACAAGGTCGAGGTGCGGCTCGGCACGCGGCTGAAGGAGATCATCGGCGAGAGCCGCGTCGAGGGCGTGCGCATCCACCCGCGCGGCGGCGAGGAGGAGGTGCTGCCCGTCGAAGGAGCGTTTGTGTACCTGCAGGGCGGCCTGCCGATCACCGATTTCGTCGACGGCCAGCTGAAGCGCGAGGATGGCGGCTGCCTCGTCGTGGACCGCGAGCGACAGACGACGATCCCCGGCGTGTTTGCCGTCGGTGACCTCCTGTGCGAGCACATCAAGCAGGCTGTAATCGCAGCGGCAGACGGCGTAATCGCCGCCATCGCCGTCGAGCGCCACCTTAACGAGCGCAGCCGCGTCCGCGTGGATTGGAACTAGCGAGGCCAGAAGAAAAGGCCAACGCCGCAAAGAAAAGCCAATGCCGCGAATGGACTTCGCGGCTATTGGTTTAGATACTCAGCGTAAAGGTCGCCCCGCCCGCTACTCGCGCCTTGACACCAGCTCGCCGTTCAGCCAGTCGAGATAGCTCTGGCTGGAGCCGGACACCGGCACGGCGAGGATCTCCGGCACGTCATACGGGTGGATGGCCTTGATCGCGCCCTCGACAGGGGTAAAGAGGTCGCGGCGCGTCTTTATCAGGCACATGTATTCTTCCGTTTCAACGATCTCGTCGTCCCACCAGTAGGTGCTGCTAATCGGCCCGAGGATCTGCACACAGCCCGCCAGCCGCTTCTCGACCAGCGCGCGGGCGATCTTCTGGGCTTCGGCCCGGCTGTCCACAGTCGTAATGACTTGAATGTACTCGCTCATAGCGCAGATGTGCCTTTCGTGCCTTTCTATGTCGAGGTCCAATCGCAGTATAGCGGCTGCCGAAAAACGTGTCGACCGGAGGGAGAGCCGGGCCAGTTTAACACTGATCCTGTGCAGAAGGCGTGGACAATCACCCGCGATGTGGTATAATCGGGCGCGGTATGGAGCGGTAGCATAGTCCGGCCTAATGCGCGCGCCTGGAGAGCGCGTGGGCGGTTCCCGCCCCGTGGGTTCAAATCCCACCCGCTCCGCCTTGCTTCTCCACATCGACCCCGCCCACACGGCGGGGTTTTTTGTCAGAGGGTGCCAGCCCTCAGAATGGAGCGCCTCATGGCAGCCAGACGCATCTATTCTGCGCGTGAGATCATTGAGAGCATTGGCGGGGCGCTGCAGATCGCCGCGCTGATTCCCCTGTCGCCGCTGCTCAAGCGTTGGATGCGAAGCTGGGGGGCGACGCCGGAGGAGGTCGCTCGCCGCTTGCCCGGCGATGAACTGACGCCATCCAGATCCGCTTCACCCGCGCAATCACGGTGAATGCTCCGCCCGCCGCCGTCTGGCCCTGGATCGTACAGCAGGGTCAGGGGCGAGGTGGCCTGTACAGCTACGATGCGCTTGAGAACCTTGTCGGGTGCGATATCCACAGCACGGACCGCGTCCTGCCGGAGTTTCAGGACGTGGCCCCCGGCGACGCCATCCGGCTCGGCCCGGAGGGCTACCCGTGCTTCTACGTGAACGAGGTCGTGCCGGGCCGCACCCTCGTCCTGTTCAGCGCGCCCACCGCCACGCCCGACGACGCAACCGCCGAAGCCCCGGTTCTCAGTTCGTGGGTCTTTCACCTTGAGGGGCAGGCGGGCGACTCGACACGGCTGATCATCCGTGGTGCGACACAGTGGGAACCATCCTTCGGGGCCAACCTGATGTGGCAGCTTTCGGATATACTTGGCTTTGTGATGGGCCGCAAGCAGATGCGTGGCATCAAGGCCCGTGCGGAAGCCACGCAAGCGCCGGTTCGCGCCATCACCTGATCACGCATCCCGGCACGGGGCGTCTCGTCTTGACCAACAGGAGGGAAACGGCATCTCGTGGCACGTAAGCGCACCAACATCCGTACCGACCTCATCAGCTTCGCCCTCATCCTGATCATGCTCGCCGAGCTTGTCGCGATCGCCGTGTTTGCCTTCGTGCTGTTACGCGCCACCTCCCGCAAGCAGGAGCGCGAGGCGCAGGCCATCCCCGCGCTGGAGGAGCCTGCCGCGCCGCCGGAAGGCACGCCGCCCATCACCGCCGCACCCGCCGCCGAGCCTACCGGGCTGATCGTCTACACCTGCTTCGACGGCAGCTACGACGACCTGTGCATTATGCGCGCCGACGGCTCCGAGCAGCGGCAGCTTACCGACACCGCCGCAACAGACTGGTACCCCTCGCTCGGGCCGGATGGCGATACGGTTGTCTTCTCCTCGCGGCGCACGGGCGTGTTCGAGATCTACCGGCTGAGCCTCTCCACCGGAGAGGTCGTGCAGCTGACCGATGGCATGGGCGGCAGCTACGCGCCCGAACTCTCGCCGGACGGTTCGCGCATCGTGTTTGCGAGCAGCCTCAATGGCAAGCTGGATGTGTATGTCATGGACGCCGATGGCGGGAACATCACCCGGCTGACCGACCACCCCGCCGACGACCTCGACCCGACCTGGTCGCCGGACGGCACGCGGGTCGCTTTCGCCTCGAACCGCACCGGCACGAACGAGTTGTACATCATGGACGTGCCCGCCGCGCCGGGCGAGTTGGGGCAGAACGTTCGCCAGGTGACGAACGGCTCGAACATGCAGGAGGGTGGGCGCAGCGACTGGTCGCCGGATGGCAGCACGCTGGCCTTCTACGCGGGCGACCCCGGCGACAAGGACATCTTCCTCGTGCCGGTCGAGTGCGCCGAGCAGGTCGAGGGGTGCGGGCCGGACGCCCTCACACGGCTGACGGAGGGCGGCAACAACAAAGCCCCGAGCTTCTCGCCCGATGGGCAGTGGATTGCGTTCGCCTCAAACCTGCGTGGGGATAACAACGTGTTCATCATGCGGGTGGACGGCAGCGACTGGCGGCAGCTCACCACGCAGCCGAGCGCAGACTGGCAGCCACGCTGGGGGCCCTAGCGCCGCCCCAACACGGCAAGAGCCCTCCGCCGGCACGGAGGGCTCTGCTGCAAGGGAGTGGATAATATGCGTAGCCGCCCCGCTACGGCTACTGCCCCGGAAATTGCTCGTTTCCGTTGCTCGTAAAGAGCGCAAGGTGGTTGCCCGTCAGGTCCTCAAATACGGCAAACCAGCCAATGCCGGGGATCTCGGTCTTGGGCAAAACGGTCTTGCCCCCGCGCTCCTCGATACGCGCGAGGTCGGCTTCAATGTCCTCGCTCTCGATGTGAAGCAAAACATCGCCCGGCTTGGTGGAGAGGTTCATCTCAGGGAAATCCCCGACCGGGCTGAAGCCGCCGCCTACCGACCCGCTGGCGAAGGTCGCGTACAGCATCTCGGGGAATTCCTGCGTTTCCCAGCCAAATAGCTCGCCGTAGAACTTCATCGCCTCCTGCCGATCCTTGGCAGGAATCTCGATGTGCACGATGGCACGCTTGCTCATGCTTGTCTCCTTCAGATAGCCTCACGATAAAGCGCATCTTCCCATCATAGAACAATTGTTCCAATCTGTCAACCCTTACCCTCCGCAATAAGTGCGTTAGAACGCCGCGCCGGTGCGCCCTGCCGGTTGACAACCCCGGGCCTGTTCGCTAAACTCTCCCACGTCGAGAGGCCGTTGACGACGGGCCGCTCGGTGGTAGTGGAGAGGACTGGGTCCTGCGCGGCGGGCGCCGGCGAACCTGGTCAGGTCCGAGAGGAAGCAGCCATAAGACGTGCCGCCCGGGTGCCGCAGGGGCGCCTGGTCCTCTCCAGTGCCCCCGAGGGCCCGTTTTGATTCCGGGGGCGGTGACACCCACCCCTTCCCCGGCGCGTGTTGCAGCGGCGGCTCCCACCCAATCCCGCTGCGCCCCTGCCAACCATCGCAATACGCCCGCCTTCTGTAGGGGCAGGTCTGAGACCTGCCCCTACCAACCATTGCGATAGCGCCCGCCCCTACCCAGCCAATACATAGGGAGCCGCGAAGTTTATTCGCGGCGGCTCTCACCCAATCCCGCCGCGCCTCTGCCAACCATCGCAATACGCCCGTTTCCTGTAGGGGCAGGTCTGAGACCTGCCCCCACCCCGCCGACACACACAGAGCCACGAAGTTTATTCGCGGAAGCCCCCACCCAATCCCGCCGCGCCTCTGCCAACCATCGCAATACGCCCGTTTCCTGTAGG
>ERZ773359.1180-NODE-1180-length-36807-cov-11.914127_pt1 | contig 36807 bp, 37 predicted proteins | sample MGYA00374955_ERZ773359 | MGnify/ENA primary metagenome ERZ773359 (study PRJEB29098, sample SAMN04486028) | biogas fermenter metagenome | study: EMG produced TPA metagenomics assembly of the Biogas fermentation microbial communities from Germany - Plant 4 DNA1...
TCATTGCTGAGCTTAGAAAGAAAGTCGAATCCCGCCGCAATCAGAAAAACTAAAGCCCTGTCTTCGGACAGGGCCTCATTTTTATGCACCTTTGACTACATCACCGACTCCATCGAGGATGTGGTCTGGCTTGTATGGGAAGTTTACTAAGGTTTCTCTGCTGGTGACGCCGCTCAGAACTAGAACTGTCTCAATCTGTGATTCGAGCCCCGCAATGATATCTGTATCCATGCGGTCCCCGATAATCACGATCTCTTCTGATTGGCATCCTAGAAGCTTCTGAGCGTGCCGCATCATGTACGGATTAGGTTTACCTACAAAATAGGCTTGCTTGCCAGTTGCCAACTCAATAGGGGCAATCAAAGCCCGTGTTGCTGGTGCGATACCGGCTTCGGTTGGGCCAGTTAGGTCAGGGTTGGTTCCAATTAGACGCGCACCTTTCAGGACCAGATGGATTGCTCTTTCGATGCGCTCGAAGTTGTACAGGCGAGTTTCGCCCACGACTACATAATCAGGGTTTGTATCATTCATGGTAAACCCAACGTCATAGAGAGCCTTGACGAGGCCTGCTTCTCCGATTACATAAGCACTACCGTTGGGGCACTGTTTGCTTAAGAAAGCTGCTGTAGCAAGAGCGCTTGTATAGAAATGATCCTCGGTAACGTCAAGCCCTAGGCGCTGCAGCTTTTCCTGCAGTTCCCTTGGCGAACGTTCGCTGCTATTGGTCAAGAATAGAAAGCGCTTATTATTGGCCTGCAGCCATTCTACGAACTCCTTGGCGCCAGGCAGAAGGCGGTTTCCATGATAGATAACGCCGTCCATATCACAGATAAAACCTTTTTTCTCTTGCACAGATACCATTTTGCCACCTCATATCACAATCAGATAATCGCTATCGAGTATTAGTTCGGCTCATAAAGAGAAAACCCTTTGTGCCACCCATGGCCAGCCAAGTATCGATCTTGATCGGCGAACCTATATCCGTGGGGAGAATCGTGACCAGCATCTCATAGACGGGAGGAAAACGATGAGAAGAATTCGAGTCCAGGGTGATCGGTTTGTTGATGACTTCGGGAGGCACGTCATTCTCCACGGCGTCAACATGGTGTATAAAGGAAGCCGCGTTAATGGCCGCATGGATTATTACCCTAAGTGGGGCGAGGAGGACTTTCGACGCCTGCACGACTGGGGTTTTAACGTGATTCGCCTAGGTTTAATTTGGGATGCGGTGGAACCTCACCCAGGCCAGTACAACGAAGAGTATTTGGCCTGGGTAGGCAGGATGCTTGACTTGTGTCAAGAGTATCACATCTATGCGGTGCTTGACATGCACCAAGATTTGTACAGCGTGCTTTACAGCGACGGAGCACCAGAGTGGGCCACATTGACCGGCGGCAAGCCCCATGATCCAGGTGAACTGTGGAGCGATGCCTACTTATTCAGCGAGGCGGTGCAGGCCGCGTTTGATAACTTCTGGGCTAATGCTCCTGTACGCGGCAAGGGCCTCCAAGAGTGGTACCGTGATATGTGGCTCCATGTGGTCCGGCAGTTCAAAGGACATCCCGCGCTGCTTGGGTACGATTTTCTGAATGAACCTTTCCCAGGCTCATCGGCCCGTCAGATCATGGCGGCCCTTTTGTCACGTTTTGCAGAGCTATCTTCAGAGGATATGTTCGAGTTGTTTTCTGATGGCGAGAAGAAACTCGAAGCCTTGGCGCTGTTGGAGAACCATGAAGTGTATTCTGCTGTGGCCGAAGCTGCTGCACCTTTGGTAGCGGCCTTTGAACAAGAAGAATTAGCGGGTTTTTACAATAGCATCACTCAGGCAGTACGGTCGATCGACCCTGAGGCGATTATTTTCCGAGAGCACTGTTACTTTTCCAATATGGGCATTGAGTGCAGAGCGCCGCTCATCGAGAGCGAACCTGGCATTGCCGACGCTTACCAAGCGTATTCGCCCCACGGCTATGACCTTGTGGTGGACACCGCTGCGGTTCAGCAGGCGAGTAATAAGCGGATAGATTTCATCTTCGCTGCTCATAGGCGTACGCAAGAAAGACTACACATCCCGGTCTTGGTAGGTGAATGGGGCGGTCATGAGCACTACAGCGATGGTCTACAGCACATTGAACACATCTTGGGGATCTTTGCGGCGAATCTTTGGAGCAGTACGTATTGGTGTTATGACGATAGCTTCTACAAGGCTCCGGTTCTTGATGTCCTCAAGCGGCCCTATCCTCAGGCTGTGTGTGGCAGCCTTTTGGCCTGGAATTACGATCATGAAAATCGTGTATTCACGATGGAATGGGATGAGGAAGGTAGCGAACCTTCTCTAGTATATGTTTCGAGCAGAGACTTTGAAGTCGAGCTGGATGGACCATATGTGGTTGAGCATCGCATTACCAGCGCTTTGCTCTCTGTTCCGCCTATCGGCGGCCGGCGGACGCTTCGCCTTAAGATGGTATCGAGGGGGCGTGAGGAGTGACGGCACTAGACCAATCGAGCCATCTTTTCTTTCCTTTTCTGATCGTACATCAGCAGGTCTGCGGTACGGAGTATCTTGCGCAGATCATCAGATGTGTTTTCCTTCGTGGCGGTTCCCAAAGCAACGCTTAAGGGTATGGGGCCATCGCTGTATGCATAGCGGCAGTTCTCGCGGATGCGGTTGCATACCACTTTAGCCTCTTCACGGGTTGTGTTCGGCATCAGGATGATGAACTCGTCACCACCCCAGCGTGTGATAATATCGGTCTTGCGGCATGTGCGGCGCAGAACGTCCGCCATTTCGATGATCAGATCGTCACCGGTCTTGTGGCCATAGACGTCGTTTGTCCATTTGAGCCCGTTCAAATCTCCGACGATCACACTGAGGGGTAAGTTCTTCTCGTTGTCGAGCTCATTGAGTTGTTTTTCGAAATAAGCTCGGTTGTAGAGGCCTGTAACTGGGTCAATATAGCTTTGCGTTTTCAGCTCTTGTTCTACGGCCTTTAGGCTTGAGATGTCGATCGTCAGCCCAGCAATCAGGACTGGTTTATCGTTTTCGTAGGAGATTACCGCACCCCGATCAAGAATCCACTTCCACTTTACATCGGCGGTCTTCAGCCTATACTGCACAGAAAAGCGGCTTGATGCACCCCGCACGCACTCGAAGACAGCGTCTTTGATGCGGGGTATATCGTCTTCGTGAATCAGCTCGCTCTGGAAGAATGGGACTGTAGGACAGCTATCATCTGTACAGCCTAAGATGCTGCTGCAGCTGCCAGATCTCTTGACGATGCAGGATCCTACTGACCACTCCCAGTAGCAAGCTTTGCTTGCTGTCAGAGCCCGTTCTATCCGGTCCATCTCGACAGCAACCTGTTTGCTCAGGTGGAACAGTTTCCAGCTCAAGTATGAGATAACTAGTAATGCTGCAGCCGTTAATGCCCACCAGTATGTGCTGATTAGCGTACCTAGATTCATATCAAGATCAACCTTCTTTGTTCGTCAGTTTCGTATAGTCTGGTATGAACAACGGTATTTCTAATAATATTCCTTCTTAGTAATTATTGTCAAGAAGGAAAAAGGCGAGAAGCTCTCGGCTCTCGCCTTTTTGAACTTAATTAGCCAGCTTAAACCGGCTTACCATGTCCTGAAGCTTGACGCCCAGCGCTGTCAGATCTTGGGCCATATTTGCTACTTGCTGCATAGCGCCAGCTTGTTCTTCTGTGGCACTGGCAATTTCCTGGCACCTAAGTTGAGTTGAGAAAGCCCGGTAGTAATGTCTTGGACTTGGATCACCATCTCTTCCACAGCTTCTAAAATCTGAGCCAGAATCTGAGTACCCTCATTTACATGCTTGAGGGCCTGGACTGTCATTTCTGACTCTTCGTGCATACTGCTTACGGTATGGCCAATGCCCTTCTGGATCTCGCTGATCAGGTCTGCAATTCTAGTGGTAGCTCGGGCACTCTGCTCAGCCAGCATACGTACTTCTTCTGCTACTACAGAAAACCCACGGCCCTGTTCGCCGGCTCGAGCTGCCTCAATGGCTGCGTTTAGGGCCAGTAAATTGGTCTGGTCAGCAATAGCAGCGATCATGTGGACAGTCTCTGTAATCTCTCCTGATAGCGACGAGAGCCCCTGCACGTCGCCGGCCATCTTCTTCGTATTTTCGTGCAGCTCTTCCATATGTTCTAAAATTTCGGCAAGAGCTCCTTGTCCTCTAGAGGCCTGGCCCTTGACGTGAGCTGCAGCTTCGTTGACGCGTTGGGCGTTTGTGCTCACCTGATCGAGTGTTGTCGAAAACTGGTTCGCAGTAGCGGCCACCGCATCTACCGAGGCGCTGACTTCCTCAGTGGTGGCAGCCAATGTTTCGCTGGTAGCTGCCAGTTCGGTTGTTGTTTGAGCCACGAGGGCGATTGCGTCACGAATGCTGGCAATGGTGGTGTTCAGTGCCCGGGAGACCTGGCCCACCTCGTCGGCACTAGCGATCTCAAGCGTGGTTGTAAGGTCTCCGCTGGCAACGGCGGCGACCAACGTTCTAATTCGCTTCAAGGGCATCGCTATGCGTCGAGCCAAGAAAATCGATAAGCCAAGGCCGATGGCCATCAGAAAGAGCGAAACCGCAATCTGCCTGTTACGCAGTGTGTACACATTCTTCAAGACAGCCTGTTCTAGGGCGCCTACAGCAATAGTCCATCCAGTGGAGGCGATCGGGGCAATACCCACGACTCGCTCAGCCCCGTCTTCTAAGCGGTAGCGCACGACACCCACTTGATTGGGCCCCATTTCTTGGATTGCCTTGCCTGCCTCGTAATAGGGGCTGGTGGTGCTGAAGATGTTCTCTTAGTTGAACACCAGTTCGCGCTCAGGATAGGCAAATACGGTACCATCAGGACCGATGATATATGCCCAGCCGTCTTCACCAAAGCCCAGTTGATCCGTTATGTCGCTGAGGGCTGAAGCATCCCGGCGACCAATCAATACACCCACAACTTCACTGCCATTTCTGATCGGAACAGCATACATGAGAACTAGGCTGTTGGTGACGCGGCTCACAATCACATCGCTCACATTTGGCTGACCTTGGAAGGCTCGTTTCACATAATCGCGATCACCCAAGTTGGCCGTAGATCCATCGGGATACCTGGTGGTGCCATCAGGCGAAACGACTCCAAAAGCCAAGAACCCACCAATTTCGAGGGCGCCTTCTTGCAGCACAGATCTTTGCAGCTCCCAATTCATCGATTTCATCTCGGATCGTTCGGCCAGCATGTTCAGAATTGCGAGCTGAGTTTCAAACTGGCTTTCAATGAACTCTCCTGCCTTAACTGCCTGCATCTGCAGTGCTCGTTCCACCTCGCGCAGGACGGCCGCGGATCCGTTGTAATAGGCTAAGAAACCCAGGCCGAGGAATGAGGTCAAAAGCAAAACACCAACACTTAGTGCGATCCGGACACCAATTCTTTGCATTCTAAACATGGCACCCTCCTTGGATTGCTGTACAGAAATGAAATTCTGTGAGAAGTATCGTAAAAGTTCGGCAAAAAGTCAAGAAACGACAGAAAAAGGAAATCACAGCTGAATGACGAAATCTTCTGTAACTAAGGCGTCCGAATTGCGCTAAATAAATGAGGTGGGAACATGAGGCGCGGTAGGGGCAAGCGTTACATAAGCTTTAGTCCTTATATTATTGCTATTATCGCAGTAGCTATGGTTTTTGTGACGGCAGGTTTTTTTCTTGTGCAGTCCATCCGTGATTATTTTTTGAACATGCTGGAGACGCAGTCCATTAACTACGCGATCCTTTATTCCCACAGTCTAACCAAAGCCAGTGAGGCGTATCGAACCATTAACACAGTGTTAGAAAACCGGCTCATATCGGCAACGCGAACGACAGCGTGGCATTCGGACAACATCTCTGATGAGGTCCTGCGAGACTTGGCCGCCAGTCTTGCGGTCGACGAAATCTATTTGTACAGCCCGGAGGGAGTGATTATATATTCTACAACCGAGGCCTATCTTGGGTGGGAGGCGAAGCCGGGCCATCCAGTCCACGATTTCATAGAAAGCGGGGCTTCGTCCTTAGTCGAAGAGATACGGCCAGATTCAGAATCCGGCGTGTTGTACAAGTACGCCTATGTTCGGCTTGACGATGGACGATTTGTCCAGTTGGGCGTGCGTGCAGACATTATCATGAGTTTCCTGGAGAGTTTTGAGGCTCAGCGCCTCTTGGATGAGATTCGGGGACTGGAGCTTGTGGACCATGCCTATTTTGTTGATCAAGATTTCAAGGTCATTGCAAGCTATGAACCCCAATACATAGGGCAGACCATTGAAAATCCTGAGGTTCAGGAAGTGCTCGCTGCTTTTGAGACGCGCACCCGTTTTCATCCCACCTCGCATGACGGTGGAGAAGTGTATGAGGTTTATGTTCCTATTTACGTGGACAACAGCTACGCCGGAACACTTGTGGTTGGGAAGTCTACTACAGAAACCAGAAATCTTCTGTCCAGGGTTTTGTATTCGGTAGTGGGGGTTGGAGCCGTCGTATTAGCCGGTTTTGCTTACATCATGATTTCCAACTACCATCATAACCAAGAACTCATCTACCTGGCCTATACTGATGCGCTTACAGGCTTACCCAACAAGACGCACCTTGCAGAAGTTCTAGAAGAGACGATGTCTCGCCCCCTTGAAAACCGAAAAACCGCTGTTCTGATGGTTCACGCAGCCAATATGAGCACAATAAACTCTGTCTATGGGTTTGAGATCGGAGACGCGGTCCTACAGAATCTTGCTCAATCTCTGCAGCGTTATGCCCCGCCAAATTGTCAGGTCTTTCGTTTTGCTGCCAATCGCTTTGTGCTGCTTATCCGGGATTATCAGGATAGAGAAGAGCTCTCTCATCAGTGCGAGGTACTCCAGAGTAAGGTTATTCCTAACCTAGATGGAGTAGGCAGGCAGCTGCAGCTGAACACCGGAATTCTAGAGCTTCAGGGCGCGTATCCCAGTGCAGATGACATCTTTACGAAGGTTGCTGTGGCTCTCGAGGCGATTGAATCTAACGGTAGTGACGAGTGCTGCACTTTCTATGATGCCGAGATGGAAGCAGCTATCCGGCGCAGAGAGGTCATCACGCAGGAGATGTCTGATTTTCTTGCCCGACAGTGCCCTGTATCCAAGCAACCAGTTCTTTACTTAGTTTATCAGCCGAAGGTATGTCTAGAGTCTCGACGGATTGTGGGTTTTGAGGCTCTGGCACGCATGAATTCGCCTACATACGGGTTCGTCTCTCCCGGCGAGTTTATTCCTATTGCTGAACGTCATAATCTGATCATCCCCATGGGGGCGTGGGTTCTAGAAACCGCTTGTCGGTTTATGAAGCGCCTTATTGAGGAAGGGTATCACGATCAGCACGTGGCGGTGAACGTTTCTGTAATTGAGCTTCTTCAAGATGATTTTGAGGAGTCGATTCTACGTATTCTTCGCACCGTTGGTATTGCACCGCATAATCTGCAGGTAGAGATCACTGAGTCAGTCTTCATCGAAGACTTTGCTGCGGCAGAGGCAAGGTTGCGGCGCCTGCGGGAGCACGGCATTACCATCGCCCTCGACGACTTTGGCAGCGGGTATTCTTCGCTGTCCAGGATCGAGCAACTGCCCATTGATTGCATCAAAATCGATAAAGGGTTCATTGATAACATTCTTGTCAAGGATCAGCATCAGCTCATTATTAGCGAGATTATCGCCATTTCTCACAAGCTAGGCCTCAAGGTTGTAGCTGAAGGAGTCGAGCACGATACCCAGCTTGAATACCTGGTTGCGAACGGCTGCAACACGATGCAGGGATATCTGTACAGCAAACCCCTAGACGAAACAGCGGCTCTCTTGAAACTCAAAGAGAGCCACAATTGACAACCTCATCGGTGAATTGGCAAGGGGAGGCCTATCCTCCCTTTTTTGTTAAGAAGGTTCATAAAAAATGCAGGATAGTTAAGTTAATTGTGGAAGATATTACTAATGCCGAGACTGTTGGCTATGCGGTCAACACGGTTAGTCCAGATTCCACCGCCAAATCCAGTTGGGAGTTCCTGGAGGTGTTCAGGTGAGTCGAAGCCTTCGGACCAGGAGCCGTCTCCTCGGACGATGACGAGTGTCGAACCGGCTCGTTCAAGTCTTTCTGCGAGGCGGTGGGGCCAGCCCCATAAATAGCGCGCATAACGCAAAGGGATGTGGAAGTGTGCATCCCGCATCGCTGGTGGCACCCAGCAAGTCCAGCCGACGAGCATGTACTGGACCAGGGCGGGTACCATGGTGGCTTTGGACATGACTTTAATCCCAGGCATCAATTCTTTCAGGGCAGCGATGGGTTCGATGCCGCCGTAAACAGTCAGCATTTCGAGATGACTTGGCTCGAAACGTTCTAGGTATTGTGCAAGGAGTATACCCTCTTGTGGATCATTGCTCTTTATATGTATCAGAAACCGTTTGTCGGGAAAACGGGTCAGTACTTCCTCTAGAGTAGGCATTAGGCCGACACCGACGCCTCTCAGTGGGTAGGTCTTGCCGTTGTCCGCAGTGTAGCCATATCCAACATCAAGTGTTTTAAGATAGCTCATCGGATAATTCCGCACTGGCCCGTGGCCGTTGGTGCGGTATTCTAATATCCAATCGTGGAAGACGGCAAACTCACCATCAGTAGTTGGATGGATGTCTAGTTCCACTACGTCTGCGCCTGCTGCGAAAGCAGCTTCCATTGCCGGAATTGTGTTTTCGATAAACATATGTTCCGGCGGATAGATTCGCGCAGCCGTATTGGTATCGCTTGTTACACCATCCATCGGGAAGGTTTGGCCGAGTCCTCGATGAGCTACCAGGATGGGCCGGCCCGGGGGCTTAACGAACAAGGAACTATTATTCAGGTAGACAAACCCGACTAGCAGTACTACCCAGAGTAACTTACTTCGTATGATTTTTCTCACTAAGATATGCACTCCCTTGTGCTAGCTGTATTACAAACTACAGCTATAGGCTTCAAGCCATATTCCCATCATGTGTCCGTTCGATTTCGATCAACTCGCAGTGAATTCTGACTTAATATAACTAAGATGATTGGGGGAGGCAGAGGTATGATCGACAAGATCAAGGTCATGTTTGTTTGTTCCGGCAATGGCTGCCGAAGCCGCATGGCAGCAGGCTTAGCCAGACACATAGGTGGAGACCGCTTTGAGTTCTATAGTGCCGGGCTAGACACAGTAGAAATCGATCCTCGGGCGGCTGTCGTTATGGCGGAGCTGGGTTTAGACATCAGTGGTGAAAAGCCCGAGCCCGTTGATCCAGAGCTGATGCAGCGGATGGATTATGTGATTACTCTATGCGAAGTTGCCGAGGAGGGCTGCCCTGATACCCCTGATTCGGTAGCGCGGCTGTATTGGCCTTTTCCTAACCCCTCAGAGGCGGAAGGCACTGAAGCCGAGATTATGGGCCAATTTCGGGAAATCCGAGATGGAATCAAGCTCAAGCTGCAAGAGTTTCTTGATGGGTTTCCCAAAAGCAATGGGTAATGCAGGAAGACTCACCCCTTCAGCGAAGAGGACTCTCAGAAGTCTTTTTGGAGGGTTGTTTTGGTGTATCGGATCTTAGTAGTCGAAGATGACATGATAATCGCCAATGCGATCAAGAAAACGATCACCAAGTGGGGCTATCAGGTGGAGTGCGTCACTGATTTCCAGGATGTGCTGGGTCAGTTTGTCGCCTTTGACCCTCAGCTTGTCCTGCTTGACATTTCGCTTCCTTATTATGATGGATTTCACTGGTGTACTGAAATCCGCAAGGTGTCGAAGGTTCCTATCATCTTTATCTCTTCGGCATCGGATAATCTCAATATAGTGATGGCCATGAATATGGGAGGCGACGATTATATTACCAAGCCCTTTGACTTGACAGTACTGGCCGCCAAGATTAGAGCTTTGATCCGGCGGACTTATGATTTTGCCGGCCAGACTAATCTCGTAGAGCACAGGGGTGCAATTCTGAATATCGGTGACGGTACGCTTACCTATAGAGGGCAAGAAGTGGAGCTGACCCGCAACGAGCACCGCATTCTCCAGCTTCTGATGGAAAACAAGGGTCAGGTTGTGACACGAGAAACCATCATGACCCATCTATGGGAAACAGACAGTTATGTTGACGACAATACTCTGACCGTGAATGTTGCCAGGCTGCGGCGCAAGCTCGAGTCACTCGGCCTGGATGATTTTATAGTCACAAAGAAATCGGTAGGGTACATGGTGGAATAGGATGAAAGCGATGACCATTTTTGGGCTATTGCGGCAGTATTGGCGCAGTCGCAAGCGAGATTTCATGCTGACTGCTGGGTTCGTTGGTGTTTTCGCCGCTGTCTTTTCTCTGTATAAGGTCTCGTTCGAACCGCTGGTCTACGCCGTTATCCTTTCTGCGGCCCTTGCTCTTCTGTTTTTAACTGCAGACTTTTGGCGTTTTGCCGAGCGTCATCGCATTCTGGAGCAGCTTGGCGGGCAGGCCAACTTCACCTTGGATAATCTTCCCCCAGCCCTTGAGCCTCTAGAAGAAAGGTATCAGGAACTGCTGGCAAAGCTCTATGCTGAAAATGCACGCGCTGCCACCCAGGCCAGGCAGGCTCAACAGGAAATGGAAGAGTACTATACTCTCTGGGCTCACCAAGTGAAAACTCCCATTGCCGCTGCTCGGCTGCTCTTGCAGACTGGAGCAGGTGGTGAGCAGACCGCAGACTTAGAACTGGAGCTATTCAAGATTGAGCGCTATGTAGAGATGGCTCTCCAATATGTGCGAGTCGAGAGCCCATCGTCAGATTTGGTGATAAGGCGGTACAGTCTCGATGAAATCGTGCGCCAGGCAGTACGCCGCTATGCCCGGCTGTTTGTTGAAAAGCGCATCGCCTTGAACTATGAAGGTGTGAGCTTTGAAGTCCTCACCGATGCGAAGTGGCTGGGCTTTGTCATCGAGCAGATTCTCGCGAATGCCTTGAAATATACCGACGCTGGAAGCATTTCCATATATCTGGATAAGACCGCACCCGATACGTTGGTTATAGAAGATACAGGAATTGGTATAGCTGCCGAAGATCTGCCTCGCATCTTTGAAAAGGGATATACAGGTTACACAGGCCGGAGGGAAAAGCATTCTACCGGAATCGGCCTTTATCTCTGCAAACGCATCCTGGCCAGACTCAACCACACGATCACGGTGGAATCTGAAGTGGGGCGGGGGACTAGGGTGAAAATTGGGCTTGCAGTACAAGAGACACTTTTCGATTGAGGGCAATCTTACAATACCGTAATGTTAGATGGGGAAATGTAAGCCAAAGCCATGGCAGCGCATTTCCCCCTTTTGCTATACTCGCTTTGATGAAAGGAATTGGAGGCGAGATTGATGTATCTACTTGAAGTTAAGAATCTGCGTAAGATCTATACCAGCCGCTTTGGAGGTGCGCAGGTTCAAGCACTAGCCAATGTGTCCTTTACTGTAGAAAAGGGCGAGTACACCGCGATCATGGGAGAATCAGGCTCGGGTAAGACGACTCTGCTCAACATCTTAGCTGCCTTAGATAAGCCTACAAGCGGTGAGGTTATCTTGAATGGCAGAAGCCTGTCCTCGATCAAGGAAAAGGAACTAGCTGCATTTCGCCGAGATAATCTTGGCTTCGTTTTCTAGTGACAGCTTGCTGCGATTGTTCAACGAGATCAATGCTGCGGGGCAGACAATCTTGATGGTCACCCACAGCGTTAAGGCAGCCAGTCATGCTAAGCGGGTGCTCTTTATTAGAGACGGGGAGATTTTCCATCAGCTATATCGCGGGTCTCTGTCGCAGGAGGAGATGTATGAGAAGATCGCCGATACTCTTACGCTCCTGACGACGGGAGGTGCCATCCATGCGTAGACTGATGTATCCCCGATTAGCTGCTAACAGTATGCGGCGCAATTCCCAGACCTATCTGCCGTACCTTGCAGCCTGCACGGCCATGGTGATGATGTTCTATATCATGCTCTTCTTGGGCGCCAATAGTGGTCTGCAGAAGATGGCCGGCAGTACTACTCTTAAGCAGCTGCTTAACTTCGGTGCTGCAGTGGTCGGGATCTTCGCTGCGATATTCCTCTTCTACACTAATAATTTCTTGGTAAAGCGGCGTAAGCGGGAGCTGGGTTTGTATAACATCCTCGGCATGGAAAAACGCCACATTGCCCAGATATTGGTTTGGGAGACATTCTTCACTTCACTGTTCAGCATTGCTGCAGGCTTAGGTGGCGGGATACTGCTTTCCAAGTTAATGCTCATGACACTTGTCAGAATCTTAGGTTTTCCAATAACGATTGGCTTTGAAGTACCATTGACAGCAGTTTACACTACGCTGCAGCTTTTCGCAGTGTTGTTCTTGGCAGTTCTCATTAACAGCCTGCGGCAGGTACAGCTTGCCCAACCGATGGAACTTCTCAAGGCAGGAAACATGGGTGAAAGAGAGCCCAAAGCTCGCTGGCTCTTGGCACTGTTGGGATTTTTGACTCTAGGCACTGGCTACTTCATGGCCTTGTCCATCGCTCATCCGCTGGATGCACTACTCTTTTTCTTTGCTGCTGTGGTGTTGGTTATCATCGGCACGTATCTGCTGTTTACTGCAGGCAGCATCGCGATCCTGAAAACTCTGCGGCGGAGCAAACGTCTCTATTATCGATCTAAACCTTTTGTGGCCATTTCGGGTATGATGTACCGCATGAAACAGAATGGAGTCGGTCTGGCCAACATCTGTATTCTCTCCACCATGGTACTAGTGACCCTGTCCACTACAGTATCTCTTTATGTGGGAATTGACAATGTACTCAGCACGCGCTATCCTCGCGAAATACTGCTCGAGGCTGACAGCTACAGTCCCGACACCATTGCATGGCTGCGCGGCGAGGCATCAAAAACCTTAGAACGATACGGCCTGGAAAGTACTGATACCGCCGAATTTCGGTTCCTAGCCTTGCCCGTCTTACAGCACGGTCAACATTTTTCCGTTGAACGAGGAGCAGAGAACGGGCTTTCTGGTGGCGGACATCGATTGAACGTTACGACTCTGGAGGACTACAACCGCCTCGTAGATAATCCTGTATCGCTAGCTGATCATGAAATCTTGATATACTCAAACCGTGGCTTGTATGAGTACTCGGAGCTGGAGCTCCTCAACCGGAAGTTTGTCGTTAAGGATCGGCTGCGGGAGTTCCCTGCAAGGGGTTTAAGCCAAACTGAAGTCTTCCTCAACTACTTCGTTGTCGTCAGTGACATCAATGTGTTAGAGGAGCTCCGTAGAAGTTCTGAACTACAGGAGCAAAACGCGGCCGCGGTCAGGTACATGCTTGGCTTTGATACCGTGGGGCCGCGTGATGAAGCAGTAGCTGCTTTCCGGGAACTCAGGGCTTCTCTGTCGGCCGAAAAGAACACATTCGTTGTGGTGCAGTCCAGAGAAGCAGACCGCATGGACTTCTACTCACTGTACGGTGGTCTATTCTTCTTAGGAATCTTCCTAGGGCTCCTGTTCTTACTCGGGGCAGTGCTGATCATCTACTATAAGCAGATCACTGAAGGGTTTGAGGATCGGCAGCGATATATCATCATGCAGCAGGTGGGCATGAGCCGCGAAGAGGTTAAGGATTCTATACGGAGCCAAGTCTTGTCTGTCTTCTTCATGCCTCTGGTAGCGGCGGCAGTGCATGTTGCCTTTGCCTTCAAGATGATTACGAAACTGCTCTTAGTCTTCAATCTGACCGATACCATGTTGTTTATTACCTGTACAGTGATTACCTTCTTGGCGTTCGCTCTTCTGTATGGAGTTGTCTATCGGACCACAGCCAGAGTGTACTACCGTATAGTGGCTGCTCGCTGAGGGGAGGAGTCCGGCTGGGGCAGGTGGAAAATACCTCCTTAGTGATTAGAACAAGGAGGGTGCTGTGTGTCAGTCATCTGCGGTGTAGAGGAGTTCTGTGCGAATCTAGATAGATACGTGGGAAAGAAACATTTAGGGCTGATTACAAACCCAAGCGGGGTAGACCGCAATCTGACCTCAACGGTTGATCGGCTGTATGCTTCGGGTCAGTTGGTGGCGCTATTTGGCCCCGAACATGGTGTGCGTGGAGTTGCGCAGGCTGGGGAAAAGGTAGAGTCATACCGTGATCCCAAGACCAACTTGCCGGTGTACAGCCTGTATGGCGAAACGCGCAGGCCAACACCGGAGATGTTGACTGGTATAGATGCCCTGGTCTTTGATATCCAAGATGTGGGTTGCCGATTCTACACCTACATTTATACTCTGCTCTACGTCATGGAGGCCGCAGCGGAACAGGGGATTCAGGTGGTTGTGCTTGACCGGCCGAATCCCCTCGGAGGTCACGTTGTGGAGGGCAACATTCTAGAAGCTGAGTTTACTTCCTTCGTTGGTTACCCCATCCCTGTTCGGTATGGGTTGACCATCGGGGAGCTTGCGCTCTATTTCAACAATGTGTATGATATTAAGGCTGAGCTTACAGTGGTTCCTTTACATGGGTGGGAGAGACATCGGTTCGGCGATGAGCTGGGACTTCCTTGGGTACCACCTTCGCCTAACATACCTAAGGTGGAGACCGCTCTAATCTATGCAGGTACCTGTTTTGTAGAAGGAACCAATTTATCGGAGGGAAGGGGCACAGCGCTGCCGTTTGAGATCGTGGGCGCACCGTTTGTTGATGGGGCTGTACTGGCGGACGTAATGAATGCCTTGGGCCTTTCCGGGGTACGGTTTCGCCCGACGGCCTTTTCACCAGCTTTTTCTAAACACGCTGGGGAACTCTGTCAGGGGGTACAGATCCATGTTCTTGATCGAGCAAGCTTTCGGCCGGTGGAGACGGGCCTCCTGTTGGTCTCCCAAGTAGCTGCGCTGTATCCGGAGTTTGAGTTCTTGGTTCCCCAAGCAGGGCGGCGTTATTTCTTTGACCTCCTGGCCGGAACCGATAAGGTTCGTAAGGTAATCGAGGATGGGCAGCCGCTCACAGAGCTTTTTGATCAATGGAAAGACGAACATCATGAGTTTCAACGCCGGTGTGAACCTTTCTTGCTGTACTAGTAAGAATCGATCAGGCCACTGAAATCCGCATTGGGTTTCGGTGGTTTTTGCGCGGAAGTGAGGGACAGAGTTGATTGAACTGAAAGGTATTAGCAAGAGCTTTCGGGTAGCGAAACGGGAAGCAGGGCTAAAAGAAGCTGTCAAGGCTCTTTTCGCGCGCCAGCATGAAACTGTGCATGCCCTTCAAGATGTGAGTTTCACCATTGGTGATGGTGAGATGGTTGGGTATATCGGCCCGAACGGAGCTGGTAAGAGTACCACCATCAAAATCATGTGCGGCATTCTCCATCCAGACAGCGGCGGCTGTGTGATCAACGGGCGGGTCCCCTGGCGGGACCGGGTTGCTCATGTGCGTGATATTGGCGTCGTCTTCGGTCAGCGCAGCCAGCTCTGGTGGGACGTGCCTGTGGCTGACAGTTTCGCCTTACTGAAGGACATCTACAAGGTTTCAGATGCAGATTATCGCCGCAGCCTGTCTGAGCTCACAGAGCTCCTAGATTTGAAGGAACTACTTAAGACACCAGCCCGCAGCCTCAGCCTTGGTCAGCGTATGCGCTGTGAACTGGCTGCATCACTCATCCACGATCCCAAGATTCTCTTTCTCGATGAACCAACCATCGGTCTTGATGCGGTTTCGAAAATTGCCGTGCGGCAGTTCATCAAGAAGCTCAATCAAGAAAGGGGCACCACAGTCATCCTCACCACCCACGATATGCAGGACATCGAAGCGCTTACCGAGCGCATCATCCTGATCGGGAAAGGGCGGATTCTTCTTGACGGCAGCCTGCAGGAACTAAAGCGAAGGTCCGCGAGTCAAAAGCGGATCACATTTGAATACAACGGCCCAGAGCCTTCATTACCTGCTGGCACGAAAGTAATTGAACGTGGGCCGCACCGGTTGGTGATCGAGCTTGAGAAGGAGTGGCTGTCGGTTTCGGAGGCTATTGCCCAGATTTCGGCACAGGTCGATGTGGTCGACATTTCTGTGACCGGTATGAGTGCTGAAGAAATGGTGGCCCAGCTGTATCGGGAGTATGCCTTATGAAGAAGTATCAGGCGCTTTTCACAATTCGATTCAGCAGCGGACTGCAGTACAGAGCAGCAGCCCTTGGTGGAATTGCAACTCAGTTCGCCTGGGGCTTTATGGAACTCCTTGCGTTCTTGGCCTTTTACAAGGCCAATCCGGGTGCCTATCCCATGGAGTTCTCGCAAACGGTCTCATACATCTGGCTGCAGCAGGCCTTTCTTGCTTTATTCATGACTTGGTTCTATGAGCAGGACATATTTGAAACCATTACGAGCGGAGCGGTTGCTTATGAGCTGGTGCGGCCCATAGATCTATATAATCGGTGGTTTTGCCACTCGGCTGCTAATAGGCTTGCCAGGGCAGTGCTGCGTTGTTTTCCGATTCTGCTGGTGGCCTTTATCGTACCCGAACCGCTGAGGATGTCCCTGCCGCCAGATCTAGGACAGTTTGGGCTGTTTATGATTTCGGTTCCCTTAAGTCTAGGCGTTGTTGTGGCGTTTACCATGTTGGTTTACATATCGGTGTTCTTCACGCTGTCGCCCATCGGTGTCCGGATTGTAGCAGCCTTACTCGCAGACTTCTTGGCAGGAGGGATAGTACCGCTGCCGTTTTTCCCCGATGTGGTTCGAGGGGTTGTCGAGATACTTCCCTTTGCCGCTATGCAGAATATGCCTCTTCGGATTTACAGCGGCCACATCAGTGGGGCTGCTGCGGTGCGCGGCCTGTTTTTACAGGCTTTCTGGTTCGTGATCTTGGTTGTCCTGGGCAGACTCTGGATGAAGCTCGCACTTCGCAGAGCCGTGGTGCAGGGAGGATAGACTTATGCTGTATCTGAAATTTGTCAGCATACACTTGAAAAGCCAGATGCAGTATAAGACATCATTCTTCCTGACTATCTTAGGCCAGTTCTTAGCCTCGTTCACCGCGCTCTTAGGGGTGTGGTTTATGTTCGAACGCTTCCCCGAGGTAGAAGGCTTCACGTTTCCAGAGGTCCTATTGTGTGTTGCCACTGTATTATTGGCCTTTTCGCTCGCGGAATGCTTTGGCCGTGGTTTTGACCAATTTCCGCAGCTCATCAGTAACGGGATGTTTGACCGGATATTGGTACGTCCTCGCAGTGCCCTTTTTCAGGTGTTGACGGCTCGGATCGATTTTTCGCGCTTGGGAAGATTCGTGCAGGCAGTACTAGTCTTTGCTTACGCCATACCGGGCAGCGGTGTGGAGTGGTCCTGGGACAAGATACTGACACTGATCTTGATGGTTGTCTGTGGGAGCATCGTCTTCTTCTGCCTCTTCATGGTCTATGCGGGCTTTGCCTTTTTCTTTGTAGAAGGGCTGGAGTTTATGAACATCTTTACCGATGGTGGGCGGGAGTTCGGGCGCTATCCATTTGCTGTTTATGGGGAAAAAGTGTTGAAATTCTTGACCTACGTGATTCCCCTGGCCCTGTTTCAGTATTATCCACTGCTCTACTTGCTCGATCGTGAACAGGGCCTGCTGTTCATGTTGAGCCCCCTCGGTGGGCTGCTGTTTGCAGTACCTGCTTATCTATTCTGGCACCTAGGCTTGCGAAGGTATGTTTCCACAGGGTCATAGATCGGTGTCTTTTCAGCATCCTGGCAAATTGTGGCAGACAAGCAGGAACTAGTTTTTGGATGTGGAAAACATTTTATCAGAAAAACGAAATGCCCCGCAGACGAGGGGCGGGGCGCATTGGAGTTCATTTACAAGAGCTCTGGCAGAAGCTCTTTGACATCTCTGCCGATTGTTTCGGCTTCGGTCGAAGCATGCTTGACAAGTTCTTCGACTCGGGCCTTGTCTTTATTCAGGGCGGCTTCGAGTACTTCTGCCCAGTGGTACAGGTCACCGAGCCAGGGACGGAGATCATGGAGCAGCTTCTGGTTAGGTATAAAGGATGCGAGATAGACAGCTGCCTGTTTAGCCTGCTGTGCGAACCGCCTCAAACCTTTCACATCTGAGGCCGAAATCTCTGCCAGAGGGGTGCGGGCATTTGGGCGCAGTGGTGACTTGAGAACGGTACGTCCAACGAACTTGAGATATAAGTCTGCGGGCTGGCCCACTGCTTGACTGAGGGCTGCATCCCAAGCCTTATCTGCATCGTAGTTTTCGGCACCCCAGCAGTATTCGCTCAAAGTAGCCAGTGCGATCTTAGAGGCTTCGACGGCGCTCATTGGGTTGGCCAAGAATCCGTGGCACTTGCCGGAAAGGCCAGCTTCGCGGCCTTCATAGGGCCCGATGTGCATTTCGCGGACCATATCGGCGTCATTGACCGGATAGTTGTCCCAGTAAACAGGAGGCCGATGGAGTCTTGCCTGGAAGAACTCGGCATCATTCACATCGATGATGCGTGAGCACACGAGGGGGCCGGTCCACAGCACTTCTACTTCGGGCGGGAGTTTCTCGCCGAGGATACTCAGGTATTCTTGGGAGACCCAGCCAATCGCGAGTTGAGCGTATTCAGTGGGGCAGAAGTAGAGCTTGCAGCCGGGAAGCTCACTCTGGAGATGCTCCCACACCTTGCGGCAGAGATAAGCATGGGCCTCAGCTAGATTAGGAAACGCTTCTTTATCAGCAGCATGAATTGTCTGGGTGTTGATGTCATCGAGCAGCAGGGCGAAGCTCTTGGCTCCTAATTGTATTACACTGCTCAGTTTCGATTTCAGAATTTGCAGGTCCTTTTCGGAAGAATACTCAATTGTGAGTCCAGGTGCGATGCTGTAGACAAGTTCGATGTCGTGCGCATCTGCGTGTGCAAAGAGCTCAGCGAGCTTAGCACCTAACTCCGGCGGATAAGGCTCGGTCCACTTGGGACGATGGTAGAAGTCGTCTTTGGGAGCATACATGTATGTATTGAAGCGGTAGCGTGCCAGAAACTCAATCATGGCCATGCGGTCCTGATGAGACCATGGGGTTCCGTAAAACCCTTCTACGATGCCCCGTACGGGGAAATCTGGCCAGCTGATTTCATGACCGAGCCGAATGTTTTTGCGTCCGATCATGAAGTTCTCTGCAAAAGCGACTAGTGCGTAGCGCAGCCCGCGCCGGTTGTGAGCGCTGATCGTGACTCTCAGGAGACCGTCTACTAGTTTAGACTCGATACGGTAACCTTCAGGATTCTCGGGCAGTTCTGGGTCTGAACCATCACAGGTCAGTTCGGCACTTGCCACCCGCTCAGGTAAGTCCACGCCGACGGGCCAGATGATGAAGTCTTCTGCCCAGAGTTTCAGTTCATTAACAAAAACGCTGTAGGCAAACTCGGCATGGGGGCCTGTGAGATGAAGCCCAGAAGAGATTTTGTGGCCATCGTCAGTCTGAATCTTTTTGGCCGGACATTTCGGATAAGAAAAAGGATTCATTATTGCCCTCCTAGGAATTTAATCACGCTTGTGAAAAAGCGTTCAGCAGATCTTAGTATACCCAACTGAAGTTGGTCAAGCAAGGCGCTTAGTTTGGAGGCGAAGCAAGTGGTCGACCGGAAAGAAGTCAGGGAAGCACGGGCCGCGGCCCAAGAGGTTCTTTCTCTGTTGGACAAAGTGGAGGCAACACTGCGGGGAGCGCTCAATTGGGGGATCCTTGATCTTGTCGCGAGCAAGAGCTTGATTGCTAGTGTGATCAAATTCGGCAAGATAGACAAGGCCGAGGCCCAGCTCAAAGAAGTCCAGAAAGGGCTGAAGAGGCTGCAGAAGGAACTGGGTGATCTGGAGCTATCCATGCAGGATTCGTTGAGTATCAGTGGGCTGCAGCGCTTTGTCGATATCGCCTTCGATAACATCATATCCGACTGGATGACTCAGAGCCGGATTAACGCAACTCTCCGAGAAGTCGAGTACGTTAGGAACGAGGTTAAGGGTGTTATAGATACACTAGATCTCCTTGATGGCTAGGCGAAGTGATGTAAGGAGGTGTGAGTGGTGCAGAGTGAAGCCCAAATTCGGATGGCTGCTTTCCGTTGGCTGGAAGAACAGACGGCCCACAGTGATGTTCTGACTTGGCACACTCTAGCGCAGGGGTTTACCTACCAGGGAGAAAGGGTGACTCTAGTAGGACAGCAGGGAATTTGGAAACCCCGGGCTTTCGCACAAATTCCCATCTCAATTCGTTCAACGCCCCATTCAGGTTACGGAGATTTGGTGACAGACGATGGTTTTCTGTTGTATAGCTATCGCGGGACCGATCCTTTTCACCGTGATAACATTGGCCTGCGAGAGGCAATGCGGCAGAACGTCCCTCTGATTTACTTCCACGGAATAGGCGATGGGAAGTACGTCCCAACGTGGCCCGTTTTTGTTGTGGATGATCGCCCTAGTGATCTATCTTTTGTAGTTGCGGTTGATGCAGTTGAGGCAATTAATCCACTATCCGGTGAGGCTGTTGGGGAAGGGGACTACTATAGGCGGAGGTATGTCACCGCCGCAGCCCGAGTGCGGCTTCATCAAGCGGCCTTCCGGGAGAAGGTGATCAATGCGTATCGCAGCCAGTGTGCTTTTTGTCGTCTAAGGCATCTTGAACTCCTAGATGCTGCCCACATCATCCCTGACAGAGAGGCAGCTGGTGAACCAATTGTGCCTAACGGTCTGGCTTTGTGCAAGATTCATCATGCGGCCTACGATCAAAATATCATTGGTGTGACTCCTGATTATGAGATCCTGGTGAGAGAAGATGTACTTGCAGAAGAAGATGGCCCGATGCTGCAGTACGGGATTCAAGCGCTGCACAAGCGGAGCCTGATTTTGCCTGAGCGGCGGAAGGATTGGCCCGATCGGGATCGGCTTGCTGTACGCTTTGAGATCTTTACAAACGCAATCTAGTTAACGGAGGAGTTACGGTGAGCAATCAAGTAGTAAAGCAGCTTCCGGATGAACTGCGGGATCTGATCGGTACCGGAGAAACAGAAATCAACAATGTGGGTTGCTCCGGTGCTGTTGTGATTCACCTCAAGGAAACTGCAGCTTTCGGGCGTCCTGCGTATCTAAAATTCAAGGAGTATGACCCCATCGAGAGCCTAGAATACGAGGTTGGAGTTTTGCGGTGGCTCCAGGGCAAGCTGGCGGTTCCAGAAGTGCTTTACTACAATCGGATTGCGAATATCGAGTATCTGTTAATGAGTGAAATAGAAGGTGAGGACTGCTCCGACGAAGTCATGCGGGCACAGCCCGAACACACTGTGCGGCAGCTGGCCTATGGGCTAAAGCAGATTCACAGCCTGGATATCTCAGACTGTCCGCTAGACCAGCGACTCGACGTCAAACTCGAAAAGGCCCGACGACGGGTAGAGCTGGGCCTTGTAGATGAAGAGGACTTTGACGAGGAGCGCACAGGGAGGACTGCTCGTGATGTCTATGAACTGACTGTGGCTCGTCGGCCCACATACGAGGACCTCGTGTTTACACACGGTGACTACTGCCTGCCCAACATTATTCTTAAGAACGGCAGGTTGAGCGGGTTTATCGACTTAGGCAGGGCGGGTGTTGCTGATCGCTACCAAGATATTGGGCTCGCTGTGCGGTCGATTCGCTTTAACCTGGAGGATGAGAAGTGGGTCGAAGCCTTCCTAGGCTGCTATGGGATAGAAGAGGCCGACTGGGAGCGTATTGAGTACTATATTTTGCTCGACGAGCTTTTCTAGGAATTCATAAGCAGGGAAATAAGGTATTCGCGGAGAATATAAGTTGTCGACTAAGAAAAGTTCGGAGAGCGTATGATGGGAAGGTTGTTCTATTTACTCTTAGGTCTCGTTGGTTTGGTACTATCTTTAGTCGGTTTTGCAGTTCCGCTGTTGCCAGCGTTTCCGTTCGTTGTATTGACAGTATTTGGGCTCGCCCGCAGTTCGGAACGGCTGCACAAGTGGTTCTTATCGACAAAGGTCTATAAGGAGACCTTTGCAAGTTATTTAGAAGGGCGAGGTATGACTCGCCGCGCTAAGGTGCGCTTGATCATAAGTGTAACTATAACTATCAGTATTGGTTTTGTCATGATGGGGCCTATTCTTTTGGGACGGTTAGTTCTATCAGTTGTATGGTTTGGCCACATCCTATACTTCTTGTTCAAAGTGAAGACCATTCCTGATATGGGGTAAGGTCACACCGGTTTATTTGTGATTTTACGAAAACTGTGCTTTACTTCGCCTTGGATTTGTGTTACTTTATGAATGTGAATTGAATAAAGAGCTTGTCACTCATATAAGCCTGCAAATCTGGTGCAGGAGTCTCTACGTGGCGACCGATATCGCCTACGCTATGGGTGCTTCGTTAAGCGCGTACACAGAGGGAGTCGCGCCAAATTCCCTTTTTGTGATCAACAGCTGTCGAGCACTCGACAGCTGTTTTTTGTTTTTTAGGAGATAATAGGAACCGGTTCCCTATTGTCGTATATACCAAATCAAAAATGGAGGAGTCAGCGATGGACAACTTTTTTAAGTTGAAGGAGCATGGCACAGATGTTCGCACAGAAGTTCTAGCCGGGCTAACTACGTTCTTTGCAATGGCGTATATTATCATGGTTAACCCGGACATGTTATCTCTTTCAGGGATGCCCTGGGGAGCGGTATTTCTGTCCACCATCATAGCGTCCATTATTGGTACACTGGTGATGGGCCTATTTGCAAACGTCCCTTATGCTCAAGCTCCTGGAATGGGTCTTAACGCCTTCTTTGTATTCACTGTTGTATTCGGGTTAGGCTTCACCTGGCAGGAAGCACTAGCTATGGTATTTATCTGTGGTGTGATTAACATCCTGATCACCGTCACACGTGTTCGGAAACTGATCATTAAGTCCATCCCAGAAAGCCTCCAAAACGCGATCGGCGGCGGTATTGGGATATTCATCGCCTATATTGGTTTCCAAAATGTTGGCTTGATCGGGTTTGCAGATGGCATTCCCTCACTGGCACAATTAAATAACCCAACTTTGCTGCTAACTCTCATTGGCCTGGCTATAACTATCATTCTCTTGGTCAAGAATGTGCGCGGTGCAATCTTTATCGGTATTGTGATCACAGCGCTGCTGGGTATTCCCTTTGGTGTAACTCAAGTCGGTTCGACCATGAGCTTTGGACAAGCCGTCTCGGAACTGAAAACAACCATGTTTGCTGCTTTTGGCAATCCTGGTATGCTGTCACTCTTCAGTGACCCAGCTAAGATTCCCTTGGTCTTGATGACCATTTTTGCCTTCAGCTTGTCCGATACTTTCGATACCATTGGTACATTTATCGGTACAGGGCGCCGGGCCGGAATCTTCTCTGACGACGACATCAAGGCCCTCGAAAGCAGCTCTGGTTTTAAGTCGAAGATGGACAAGGCCCTGTTTGCTGACGCTACTGCAACATCTATCGGTGCGATCTTCGGTACTTCCAATACCACCACTTTCGTTGAAAGTGCAGCCGGTATTGGGGCAGGTGGCCGGACTGGTCTGACCAGTGTTGTTGTGGCAATCTGTTTTGCTCTGAGCGCATTCTTCGCTCCGCTTATCAGTGCCGTTCCTTCAGCCGCTACAGCGCCTGCGCTGATTATCGTCGGTATTATGATGCTGGCTTCCTTCAAGGACATTAAGTGGGAAAACTTCGTCGAAGCAGTCCCGGCTTTCTTTGCAGGTATCTTTATGGCACTTTGCTACAGCATTTCCTATGGTATCGCAGCTGGTTTCATCTTCTACTGCTTGGTGAAAATCGTTAAGGGTGAAACCAAAGATATTAACCCAATTCTGTGGGTGTCCACCATTTTGTTCATCATCAACTTCATCATCATGGCCATTCTCTAAGCCACAGAATAACAGAACCACCGCTCTCAACAAGAGGGCGGTGGTTTTTTCATGGAGTCCTATTTCAACTTGATTTCAAGCCCGACCGGACAGTGATCGCTGCCCATTACTTCGTCATAAATATAGGCATCGACGGTGCTATCTCGGAGATTTTCTGAGACAAGGAAGTAGTCAATACGCCAGCCGATGTTGCGTTCTCTTGACTTGGCGAAGTAAGACCACCAGGTGTAGGCATCGGTCTTGTCAGGGTAGAAGTGACGGAAGGTATCGACAAACCCCGCTTCTAACAGCTTCGTAAACTTCTCTCGTTCCTCGTCTGTGAATCCAGCGTTCATCCGGTTGGTGTCTGGGTTCTTCAAGTCAATTTCCTTATGGGCCACGTTTAGATCACCGCATACGATAGTGGGCTTATCATTGGCTAAGTCAACAAGGAAAGCGCGGAAATCATCGTCCCAGCGCATACGGTAGTCCAATCGGGCTAAGCCCCGCTGAGCGTTTGGCGTATAGACCGTGACTAAGTAGAAGGGATCATATTCTAGCGTAATTACGCGCCCTTCTTGGTCATGTTCCTCCATACCTAACCCAAGCTGGACAGACATAGGTTTATGTTTGGTGAAAATGGCTGTTCCCGAATAGCCTTTCTTTTCGGCGTAGTTCCAGTACTGCTCATATCCGGGCAGATCCAACTCAATTTGGCCTTCTTGGAGTTTTGTTTCCTGCACACAGAAGAAATCTGCATCGATCTCATGAAAGAAATCGAGAAAACCCTTCTTCACACAGGCTCGCAGTCCATTGACATTCCATGAAATCAGCTTCAAAAAATCCCCTCCTGATTTCGCTAGATTCTCCGCATGAGCAGATAACCCTGCAACAGCGAGAAGAACACGGCATTTCCTTGACTTAGATGTTAAATCGTGGTAACGTGTAACTGTGAATGAAATAACGATCACAAAGGAGGAAGTACAGTGGGCAGAATTGGTTTTGGCGAGCTGGTAGTTATCCTGATCATCGCCTTGCTGGTCTTTGGGCCCTCAAAGCTGCCAGAAATGGGTAAAGCGGTGGGCAATGCGATGCGTGAGTTTCGGAATGCTGCCAAGGGAATTGCAGATGATTCACCAGCAGACATTTCTAACAAAGAATAAACACACAATGCCTGATCGATAGGTTGGTGGATATGTTCCAGAGGTTGCGCAAACAAGCGAGCTCACAGTCAGAGATGACGTTGGTGGAACACCTTGCAGAACTGCGGCGCCGGATTATTATCACGCTTTTGACTCTTGCGGCCGGTGTGGTTATTGGGTTCTATTTCTCTGACGAGGTCGTCGCCTACGTAACTAGGCTTCCGGGATCGCTAGTCTATCTGCATCCTGGTGAAGCTTTTTTTGTTCATCTGAAACTGGCTTTGGTTCTTGGCTTAGCGGGAGCATCTCCCATGATCCTGTATCAACTAGTGGGTTTTGTCTCGCCAGCTTTAGATAACATGGAAAAGCGTGTGCTTTTCGTTGGTATTCCTTTCTCCGTCCTATTGTTTGTGGGGGGTGTGGCATTCGCCTATCAGGTGATTGTGCCAATTGCCTACCGTTTTTTTATGAGCTTCGGCAGTGGAATGCTTCAGCCACTGATATCTATTGGAAACTATGTTTCGTTCGTCCTGGGCATCATTTTGCCGTTTGGTGCTGTGTTTCAGCTGCCGCTGGTTGTCGTTCTGCTCTGTCGGGTAGGTATTCTGACGCCGCAAATACTAACTCGATATCGTAAGTTCATCGTGCTTGGTGTGTTCTTGATTGCGGCCGTCCTTACACCACCAGATATAATCTCTCAAACGCTGATGGCTCTCCCCATGCTGATTCTCTACGAACTCAGCATCGTTTTAGGAAAGGTGGTGGTCAGAAAAGGCGGTACGAGGCATTAGTACATTGCAGTAAAGCGCTTCAGGGAACCAAATTCAAGGAGGGACAAAGTCGATGGATAGCAAAAAGCGCATGAGTCGTCGTGAGTTTTTGGTAAGTGCAGGAGGAGCAGCTGCGGGCCTGGCTCTAGCTAGCACAGGGTTGGGTGCATTGGCTCCTTCGGCCGGCGCAGCAGGAAGGGAGATCCCTGAATATCCTTGGGTCGAGTATTTTGATAAGCCCCTGGATGTAGAAAAGGTACGAGAAATGGGTGTTCAGTTTTTCAGCGAAGGACAGGGCTGTTGTGAAGCTGCCTTTCGCGCGATTACTACTGCTTTAGGAGAACCATTCAATCTTATCCCTGCAGAAATGATGAACTTCGGTAAGGCCGGCGTTGTGGGCTGGGGTTCGTTATGCGGCGCTCTGAACGGTGCTGCTGCTGCCGTTGGGCTCGTTTTTGGCCGCAGTCAGCAGGCCACTGCAATCATTAATGAAGTTGTGGGCTGGTACTGTCAGACTGCTCTGCCGCTCAATGCAGAGGTAAAGAGTGTTTCCGATTCTCCCCTGTGTCACGTTTCTATTTCCCGGTGGGTTAAGGCTTCGGGCATGAAGGCTAGTCAGCGGGGGCCGCGCTGTGGGGCACTTACCGGTGACGTAGCAGCACAGACTGCTCTGTACATGAATGAAGTTCTGGCAGGTACGTTTGTACCGGTTATCGCGATGAGCGAAGAAACCAAAGCGTGCTACGATTGTCATGTGGGTGGATTTGTAGATGACACCATCGGCAAGATGGACTGTGCTCCGTGCCACGAGGGACACTAATCAGATAGAGCCGAGGAAAGTGCCCCTAGCGCACTTTCCTCTCTCAAGGAGCGTTTCGAGACAGAGGAGGTAAGTCTTGATGGGGAAGAGGCCAGTAGTTATCGGTGGAGCGATATTAGCCATAATGTTACTCGGTTTCTTAGCTTTCCAGGCTTTTGAGAATGCGGCCGTCTACTATTACACCATCACTGAAGCAGCTTCTTTGGAAATAAACGGTCAGAAGATCAGGATTAAGGGTGAGGTACTCCAAGATACCGTGACCTACGATCCGCAAAAGCCCCTATTGGGATTTTCACTGTCTGATGGGCACTCCGAGCTGCCTGTCAAATATGAGGGTGTAATGCCAGATAACTTCGGCCACGCTCAAGAGGCTATTTTAGAAGGAGTCTTGACTGAAACGGGGCTTAACGCCGATAAACTGATGCTGCAGTGTCCATCGAAATACGAAGGGGTATAGGCCATGAGCATATTCGGATCAGCCCTTCTCTGGCTGACCTTTTTTTCGGGTCTTGGAGCAATTCTATTAGGGATATGGGCATTAGCGAAACAGCGGAGAGATTTGCTGGGATACTCGAGAAGACTCTCACTGATCTCCGTTTGGAGTGTGGTTGGTGCTGCTGGTCTTATGTTATTAGCCTTTCTGACCGACGATTTCAGCCTTGCCTACGTGGCACGTCACTCTTGCCGAAGTCTACCGCTTGTCTATAAAATCAGTGCTTTTTGGGCAGGTCAGGCGGGTTCTTTGCTTCTCTGGAACCTCATTTTGGCGCTCTCCTTAGGACACATTCATGGAGGGCAGAAGTATCGAGCTGATGATCTGGACATTAAGGTCAGCATCTTGCCTAACGCAGTTCGGCTCTTATTCAATATCATCCTACTGTTCCTATCACAGCCGTTTGCCCCGGCAGATCCTATTCCACGGGATGGCGCAGGGCTTAATCCCATGCTGCAGAGCCTAGGAATGGTTATCCATCCTCCGATCTTATTCGTGGGCTTCAGTTGTTGTCTGATTCCGATTGCTACAGCTGTTGCGGAACTCTTATGGAATCCTGGCCGCAGGGAGTGGATGAAGCAGGCTCGTCCATGGGCGCTATCGGCTTGGGGGATGCTCACGTTGGGTATCGTTACGGGTGGTCTATGGGCCTATACCGAATTGGGATGGGGCGGATATTGGGCCTGGGATCCAGTGGAAAACGCCTCTCTCTTTCCGTGGTTGACACTATCTGCGTTTTTACATGCTCTGTTACTTCCCGATGGTTTCGTAGGGAAAGGGATGTTGTCGTATTGTCTGGCAGGGCTGACGTCCCTACTAGTTATTTTTGGCACTTACTTGACGCGCAGTGGTGTGCTCGATTCTGTCCATGCTTTTTCGAATGAAAGAATGGGGAATGTGTTTCTTGGGGCCCTCGTGATAATGGCCTTTTTTATCATCGGATTAGCCTGTTACCGGCGTAAGCATCTTCTCGGCACAAGAAACTCCCAGCGTACTACTGACGGGAAGACGGCGCTCCTCGCAGCAAGCATAGTACTGTTCGTCCTGATCTTCGCAGGCGTATTCTTAGGAACCGTGTTCCCGCTGATCTCCCACGTTTTCTTGGAGCGGGAAGTGCTTCTTGATGAAAGCTTTTTTAGTACGATTTCACTGCCGCTGTTCATCAGTCTGTTTGTCCTGATGGGGGCTCATACGTCCAGAAAAAGGGCTTCGTTAGTTATCCGTGTCTTGGTTGGTCTTCTGGCTGGTGCGATTTCATATCTCGCAACTGGCGGCCACATGTTGGGCAGTATCAGCTTTGCCGCGGCGGCCTGGGCGCTGGCTGGGCAAATCATGGAACTTCTTGGTACGCTCTTAGGGAACCGCGACCGGCGCCGAATCGGGGCTATTGCAAGTCACTTAGGCCTAATCCTTATGCTGATTGGGATCACCGGATCCTCAGTATTCGTAGACGAGATATATCAGGTTGTTGAACCAGGTGACACTCTAGAATTTGGCGGATATGTTTTGGAATACACGGGGCTCCAGGTACAGTGGGGTATTGACCGTTATAAAGTTGAGACCGAACTGACGATAGGGCGCGGAGGAAAGGTTAGAGGAACCTTATCTTCATCGAAGACGTTTTTCGAAGCCAATGACCAGCCTCATACTGATGTGGGTATTTTCACTACACCCGTGGAGGATCTGTATCTTAACTTAGCAGGCTGGCAGGGCCAGACGGCGCACCTTCATATCAAACGTTTAGCTCTTGTGAGCTGGATCTGGGCCGGCGCAGCTGTTGTTCTTCTGGGTGTGTTGGTTCTTCTCAGGGGTGATCGAAATGCGCGATCGACTTGAGATCAAGAACCTCTCGAAAAAACTTGGGAGCCGCATGGTGCTGAGGGGCGTCTCATTCAGTGCAGAGACGGGAGATCTGATCGTGCTGACCGGAGAAAATGGCAGCGGAAAAACCACTATGCTCCGCCTTCTGGCTGGCTTGAGCAGGCCCACGGGAGGCGCGGTGCTGTGGAATGGGTCGCCCTACGGAATTGAGCACGGCTCGATCGGCTATGTGGCTCACCAGCCGATGCTCTATGATAACCTTACCGTATGGGAAAACATGCAGTTCTTTGCCAACCTGTACGATAGGCCTCTTACCGCTATCGAGGGGCTGCTGCGCAGGATGGGCCTTTGGGTCTTTCGGCACGAGCTCGCGGAGATTCTTTCTCGCGGTATGCAGCAGCGGCTGGCCCTTGCGAGAGTTCTCTTGATGGACCCAAAGCTGATATTGTACGATGAACCATTTACCGGGCTTGACTCTGCTGGGCAGGAACTTCTGCGTGAAGCATTAGCAGGACAGAAGCAGAAAACCATCCAGATCGTGGTTAGCCACACTCCCCACCTCATGGCTGGCCTTTCGTTCAGACACCTGAAGCTCGCTGACGGGAAAGCCCATTGGGGAGGTGTGTCATGAACGGTTATCTGCGAAACATAAAGGTTGTTTATTTTCGAGATCTGAAACAGGAACTACGCGGCCTTGATGAGTTTCTGTCGATGGTTGTGTTTGGCGTCATGCTTGTGTTTATCACCAGCTTTGCCTTTCAGCTGACCGATGTCGACACCAGCCGAATCCTGCCAGCGGTGTTGTGGGTGACGATATTCTTTGCCTCGGAGCTGGCGGTGCAGCGTTCGTTTGCTCGAGAAAAGGAGAGAAACGCCATCGACGCACTGCTGATGGCGCTGGGTGATAAGAGCGTTCTTTTTTATGCCAAAGCACTTGCCAACTTCACAATACTGCTTGTCTTCGGAGTGATTATTCTCCCCGTCTTGTGGATCTTCTGTGATGTCTCCCTTCGTGGGGTGAATCTATGGCTGTTGGTGTTTTCTCTCGTATGGGGAAGCTGGGGATTAGCGGCAGTGGGCACTATGTTGACTGCTATGACAGTGCAGCTGCCGAACTCGCGGCTGCTGCCGATATTGATGTTCCCTCTGTTAATTCCTTTGTTCATCGCTGTGGTACGCTGTACAGACTTGGCGATTCTAGGAGTAACAGAGGGGGCCTTGGGCTGGGTTTACTTCGTAAGTGTCTATGATCTTCTCTTTAGTTTACTGCCTCTAATCTTGTTTGAGTTTGTGCTGGAGGGCTGACTATATGCGACTGGACCGAAGAATGATCGGCTTACTAATTCTGACCGTACTGATTGTGGGCAACATTTATATTATAGGGATCTATGCTCCGATTGAACGTACGATGGGCGTGGTGCAAAAGGTGTTCTACTTCCACATCAGCTCTGCATGGATTGGGATGCTGGCCTTTGTAGTTGTGTTTCTCTGTAGTATTCTTTACTTGTGGCGCCGCAGTGAAGAGGTAAACCAGGTGGCTGTAGCTTCGGCGGAGATAGGCGTTGTATTTATCAGCTGTACTCTGCTTACCGGGCCAATCTGGGCTTATCCGATTTGGAATACCTGGTGGACCTGGGATCCGCGGCTGACAACCACTCTTGTGCTGTGGTTTATGTATGCAGCATATATCGCACTGCAGGGCGGTGGAGCTGCGGAGAATAGGCGACGGTTTGCTGCGGTTTATGGGATTATCGCCTTTATCAACGTTCCGTTGGTCTTTTTCTCAGCGAGATGGTGGCGCTCAATTCACCCTGTAATCGTATCCAGCGAGGGTATGAACTTAGATCCGAGAATGAAGACTGCGTTATATGCGAGCATTATCGCCTTCTCTGCCCTGTACGTGCATCTAGCGAAGATGCGCCTTAGTGTCCTGCGCCTACGCAAGCGGGTAGAGACTCTAAGAGAAAACCTGGTCTATTAGTCATTCTGATGGAGGGAAGAGGCTATGGTCTATTTCGTGATAGGATACAGTATCGTGTGGTTGATGCTCTTGGGATATACGGCCTACGTTCATTTTCAACAGAAGAAGTTAGAACGCCAACTTGAGGTCTTAGAGGAGTTGGCAGCAGGAGGGCCGAAGGCAAGATAGGGAAGAAGCACCAGTACTTCCCAACACAGCAGCCCCAATGTTCTGGTCTTTGAAAACAGTATTCTCGAGTCCTCACTTGATCGTCTTACTCCCGGCACATACGAGGTATCAGCCTTTGTGGCCTACAAAAAACTGTTTCGTTGGGAGATGCAGGCCGAAAGGATCATTGTGGAGCCAGGATCTAACATACTGAGCAAGAAAATCCCAGGGTAACCGCCCTGGGATTTAACTTCAATCTATCTTTTTGGGTCAATATCTGATAAACTTGAAACGATACCGGTACTCTGAAAATTTAAGAATAGGTAAGTGTCAGCCTCCGAGAGGAGAGCGGCAATGTCAGTTGTGGGTCTATTTGTTGACGCCGAAAATCTAGTATATGGTTACCTTAATCGGTTTCGTGCAAAGCTCGACCCCGGAAAATTAGTAGAGATTGCCAGCGAGTATGGCACTGTGAAGTATTATAAGTGTTTTGGTGACTTTACCAATCCCGGGCTTAAGGAATATGAGAATCGTTTTAAGGCTAACACCTTTGATATCATCAGCGAACCTTCGGTAGAACGAAATGGCAAGTTCAAAGAATTCACGGATTTCAACATGCTGAACCATATCTATCAGACCTTGATTGACGATGAGTCGGTAACTACTTATGTACTTGGTTCTGGAGATGGGCACTTTAGTGAGCTTGTGAACCGGCTGCGCATTCGCCATGGCAAGACTGTTGTAGTGATAGGCGTGGACGGCACTATTTCGTCAAAGCTGCGTACGGCTGAAGTTCGGACACTGGACGGGTCAGAGGCTGTTGGCAAGTTCGACTATCAATCACTGGTCCGCTTTATGCAGAGCGGCGATTCGATGGGCAAGATACTGACTTTCGGGTCTACTCTGCGGGTTTATACGCAGGCACCCCGCGATGAGGTGGCGCAAGCACTCAAGGAGCTGCTGAAAGAGGGCTGCCTCTGGCAGGTGGTAGAAGACATCGAGGGGAAAAAGGTAAGACGGCTGCGCATTAATTATGAGCATGAGCAAGTTAAGAGTTGGTTGACGCAATAACAGACCGGTATCAGAATATATCCTAGTGGGGCACACTTACCGAATAACGGGTTACGCGTCAAGAGGCTGTTCGTTAGTGAACAGCCTCTTGTCATTTCGTGTTCTTCTATTAAGCAGCGTCAGAGACTACGGTATCTGTTGTAAGTCTTTCTTTGAGCAGCTGAACTTGGTCACTAGAGAGGCCAATACCCATTAGGTAGTTCTCTGCAGCCTTCTCCAGGTCAATACCGGTGAGGTCTGCACCCTTAGGTAGTCCAGCGATTTCACGCAGAGCCTCTAGGATATTACTTTCGGCAATCTTCTCATACTGGTCAGAACCGTATTCTACACCGTAGTAGTTGATGTAGGTCTGCATGTAATCTTCTTTGATCTCAGTTACGCTTGCACCTGCCAAAGCCTCGAGAAGCCCGGATACAAAACCAGCCCGGTCCTTACCTTCGTTGCAGTGCACAAGATAGGGGCCTTCGTTCTCGATGAGAAACTCAAGCCCGGTCTTCAGTTTCGCTTTGAAATCATCAGAGCGGTAGTCAACTCCCATATTCAAGAAGACAACTCTGCCCTGTTCATAGAGGCTCTTGTAGTAAGGCGAATTGAAGTCATCTTGTGCGAAATAGCTTTCTAACTCTTCGGCGGAGTCAGCAAGATTGATAATAGTGCGGATGCCTGCTTCGCGAGCGAGCGCATCGGCATATGGTGCCCGGCAGAGCTCGTTGTTCACAGGGCTGCTGCTCCGGAAGTATGTACCGCTGCCCATGTTTCCAACTGCCACGTTCCGGAAGTTAGCGAAGATCTCATCGCTGGCGTAGTCTGACCGTTCGTTGGTCCGCACAAGCTGACGGATGAGCCATTCATTGAGATAGGCTCCCTTTTCAAGGAGAGTAAGGGTGATGGAATCGCCTGAATCAGCACCATAGGTCTCCGAGAAGTTGCCCATGTTGATTGCGACAATGATGTTCCGTTCAGCGTCGCCACCTGGAGCACGTACTAGTTCTGTTCCTACATTGACATCGCTGTATGCAGTTACGAATGGAGCTGTGAGTTCATATTCACCGACGGCAATGGTAAGCATATCGCCAAACTCCAAACCAGCATCAAGAAGCACTTGTGTTTTCAGATCGAGTGTGACGTTACCGTATTTGTCAACTTCTGCAACGTTTCCTGTAATGGCTACTACATCCTGTGCCCCAGCCAGTGGCCCTACTGTAAGGCAGATAACGAGGGCAAGTACCAGCGTGGGAAGAAAGCGCTTCATAAAGACATCCATCCCTTCCTAAGAATTGATTCTTGGGCATAAGCCAGAATTAGTATTCTTGATGTATCCAGCGTTTTCCTTGGAGCAAGCAGATTTTTACAACAAATACACTTGGATCGCGTGGGCGACTCCGTTTTGCGCATTAGACTTGGTTAGCTTATCAGCGGCAGCCTTAACTTCATCTGAAGCATTCCCCATCGCTACACCCAGCCCCGCGGCTTTGAGGAGTTCTAAGTCATTGTGGCTGTCGCCGATGGCCATGACTTCAGCGAGGGAAAAGCCAAACTCCCGGCAGATGCGCTCTACGCCGGATTTTTTCGAGACTCCCTGCGCGGAAACCTCCACATTTGAGGGGTGGGAGCTCGTCACCGTGATGCCTTCCCAAGCGGCAGCCGTTTCCCAGACATAGGTGATGACAGCCGGATCTGGGTGATGGATTCCGAACTTAAACCAGCCTTCGCCAGGGTTATGCTCGAAGATGTCGTCACCATCGTGGATCATACCGTTGGCACTGTAGGCCCAGTAGAACCCGCCTACTTTTTGCGCCAACTCGTATAGTCTGAAGACGTAATCTGCTTTCATGTAGTGGCGCTCGAGCGAGGCCTGCATGTTCAGCCAGATGTCTGCACCATTAGCCAATACGGCTGGTGAGTTAGGACAGAGCTCCGCCCAAATTGGTTCCGCATTGGGCCGTCCTCGCCCGGTGGCGCATATGACCAGCACCCCTGCTTGGGAAGCTTGATCGATCCAGTACTTCGTCTCGGAAGAAAGTGTCCCATCGGGCAGCAGCGTTGTTCCGTCGAGGTCAAGAGCTAGTACACGATAATGTGCAGTCAATCACATTCATCCTTTTCCCATATTAGCCTTCAAAGCCACCTACATATTTCACCATAAGCCACCGCAACCCTGCTGTAAAAAAGTAAAGAGACTGCTTGGTGCAGTCCCTTTATGGTTTTCACATTAGTTCAGAACGTCATTTGCAGCATTGATACCGGCAATTCGTCCATAAACAACAGCGTATGCTACATAGTTTCCACTCATGTAATTGCCGCCGTGGCCGGCTCCTGCAACTTCACCGGCAGCGTAGAGGCCTTGGATAACTTGACCATTTACGTCAAGGACCCGAGCATCGTCATCGATGCGAATGCCGCCGAGAGTGAACATCATGTTTGGCCCGATCTCAACGGAGTAGAACGGAGCTGTTGAGAGTTCAGAGTTGGCAATGGTCTCTTCTAACGCTTCAGCATCAATATTGTAGGCAGCTGCCAGGTCAGCAATGCGGTCAAACCGGCCGATAAGTGTGTTTTCCTCCATGTCCTTAGCGACTTGCTCGTTGCTCCAGCCTAGAATAAAGGGAGTATCAGCTTGGAGAACGCGTTCTGCTTGCTTGCTGTCAAAGATAACAAACATACGGCCGTCCGTTTGCTTTACCAGCTCATCATAAATGCGGGCAAAGGCAGCTTTTTCATCCACAAACCGTTTACCTTCACGATTTACCAGGATACCGCCTTCTAGGCATGGTACGTAGAAACGGGTGTAAACGTCTTGACCAGATTTTGTGGTGGAGCCAGTAGGATAGACCTTAATGAACTGCATGTTCTCGAGAGATGCTCCAACTTTCTCGGCCAGGTAGAAGCCCTCACCCTGAAGTCTTGTGTCACCGGCAACTTTTGGGTTCATAGCCATGATCTCAGGTGCAAACCTGTTGAGAAGCTCATCGTTACCGACAAATCCACCTGTTGCCAAGATCACTCTGTCAGCCATAACGTTGACAATGCTGCCATCCTTCTTGGTAACTTGGACACCAATGACCGCACCCGAAGTATCGGTGATAAGCTCAGTTACAAGGTGATTGGTATAGATGTTGGCACCAGCATCTTTGGCGGCCTTCTCTAGGGTTTGAACAATAGCAATGCCGGTACCTGGGTATGGGTGAGACCGAACAAATCTTTGGATAGTGTGTTCTTGGTAATTGGGTTGGAATTCAAACTGGCATCCCAGGTCAGCAAGCCAGTCGATGGCTGCGCCAGCGTTTTCGGTAAACCGCTTCGCCAATCTGAGATCGTTCTCGTAGTATCCTTCGCGGAGCATATCTTGCAGATGAATCTCTGGGCTGTCATTGGTGATACCAGCTGCAAGCTGGAATCTGTGTCCAGCACCGCTCATGCCGCCGCCAGAAACCATAGTAGAACCACCAACGATGGGCAGCTTTTCGAAGAGCATAACATCTGCCCCTGCTTGACTTGCCTCGACGGCTGCTGAAAGGCCTGCAGCCCCTCCACCAACAATTACAATGTCAGTACTCCATACTTCAGCTGCTGCTGCAAATCCAGATAGAACAAATAGAGCGACAACGGCTAACACGATGCTGCTTAGATGACGTTTCAATTATTGACCTCCTGTTTTGGTGTAGTTCATATTTCTTTGCCTAGGCCTTCACGTACTTCTAGGGGGGAAGTGGTAACCCCTGCTGATTGACAAATAAATATCAATATATCGTGATCGCTATCGCGTTCACATATAAATTAACGCGTTACTCGTCGTAAGAATCGTCCAATCAAAGCGGTTCTATAATAGTTGGAGAAAAATGGGGTAATCGACCGGATGTACTCGGCGCCGTAGGTTCAGTAGTACGAAAATCGTACGGCTTATTTAGACACACGGCGAAGCAGCTAAATTTGCTTGCTGTTTATTTATTGGGCTTCTTGACAGGTTAAGCCAAGCCATGTAAACTGTGGTTATGCTCTTATTCACAAAAAATTTGATGAGGTGATGACATGAAGAAGTTTAGACCAATCGTAATTACTGTGCTGTCCCTCGCCATTATCAGCGTTCTGTCCATCGGTGCACTGGCATGGAACGATGGAACTTACACAGGAACCGCTGACGGCCACAACGGCCCTCTCACAGTAGAAGTTGTTGTCGTTGACGGTAAGATCAGCACAATCGAAGTAGTGGATCACAGTGAGACCCCCGGCTTGTTTGACCTGGGTTTGACTGTTCGGGAAACCATCATCGCTGAGCAGAGCTTGACCGTTGACACCGTCTCCGGTGCTACCGTAAGCAGCAGAGCCATCATTGCTGCAGTAAAGAATGCTCTTGGTTTCGCTGACGGTACATACACCGGTAAGGGCCAAGGCTTCAAGAGTGAGATTGTTGTTGAAGTAGAAGTTAAGGATGGCAAGATCGCAAGCATCACTATTGTCAGCCAAGACGAGACTCCCATCATCTCCGATGCAGCCTACGCCGCTATCCCTGAAGCAATCATCGCTGCGCAATCTACTGATGTAGACACAGTCAGCGGTGCAACCGGCACCAGCAAGGGCATTATCGCTGCAGTAAACAACGCTCTCGGTCTCTAATCGAAATCCAAGCTTTCAGCCCATCGCCTGAGCAGGCGATGGGTTTTTTT
>ERZ773359.1184-NODE-1184-length-36769-cov-107.883505_pt1 | contig 36769 bp, 33 predicted proteins | sample MGYA00374955_ERZ773359 | MGnify/ENA primary metagenome ERZ773359 (study PRJEB29098, sample SAMN04486028) | biogas fermenter metagenome | study: EMG produced TPA metagenomics assembly of the Biogas fermentation microbial communities from Germany - Plant 4 DNA1...
TAGGTGGGTCAATTTTATTTGCACATGGTGGATCAATTCTATTGACTATCAACAACAGATACAATCAGTGGCCTGTACTGTATATAAAAACAGATAAATATTAGACTTTATGTTATATAATTTTTGTTGTAAACCAGAAACACTGGGAAGAAGATGTAACTGGATTGCTCCATAAACAGCAAAATACTTACAAAAATAGCCAGAGTAATGCTAATGGGTAAAATTATAAGAGGCTAACTGCAGGGTTTTTAATAATAAATGTGTATAATTAAATGTAATGCTTAAAGGAAAGTGGTTAGGGAATTACCAATTGGATAGCTGGTGGCGGGTGCCTTATTTTTTCTCTTCGTTATACGAGTTTACATATAACGAAACATTTCATTGAAGGGAGCGATCATTGTTGAAAAGGATTGTTAATCGAATTCCCCTGGTTCTAATCTTTATTATGGTCAGCCTTGCCCTCTTCGCCTGCAGCCCCGGGGAGAGCCCGGGGGCTGAAGGTAACACCAGGGTAGTTGTCGATCAAGCGGGACGCACGGTGGAGCTGCCCCAAAGGGTGGAACGGGTGATTGCTGCCTATCAACCGGCCACCTACTTGGTCTTTGCCCTGGGGGCCAACGAGAAACTAGTGGGGGTTGATGTGGCCTCTCCCGGCCTTGAGTTTTTCCGCCTCCTGCACCCGGCCATCGCCCAGCTGCCGGGAGTGGGGAGCAAAAAGGGTCTCAACATGGAAGAAATTGCTGCCGCCGCTCCCGATGTGGTCATACTCTTCCCCGGCCACGATTCCCCAACCCTGGCCGAGCAGCTGGCGGCCCAGGGGATACCTTCCGTCATAATTAAACCGGAGAGCCCGGAGCTGCTCCAGGAATCCATACTATTGTTGGGGGATGTGCTGGGAGAGGAGGAACAGGCGGCGGACCTGATTGCCTACTACGAAGAAAAGCGGGCCTACATCCAGGAGAGGGTGGGAGGGATCCCGGTACAGGAGAGACCCCGGGTCTTCCTGGCCGGTCCCGACGGGGTTTTATCCACTTGTTCCGGCGACCTTTACCAGCACTATCTAATTGAAGAAGCCGGCGGGAAGGATGTGGCTGAGGAACTGTCCGGAGGTTGGAACAATGTTTCCCTGGAGCAGGTAATCGCCTGGAATCCCGATATAATCGTCACCCTCCAGTATTCGGAACCAGGAGATCCGGAAGAGATTATGGCTGATCCCAATCTGGCTGCCACTAAGGCCGTGCAGGAGAAGCGGGTCTACCGTTTCCCCTCCAACCTGGGTCCCTGGGATTACCCCGAGCCCAGGTCTATCCTGGGGGTACTCTGGCTGGCCCAAAAACTCTACCCCGCTTCCTTTGCCGACCTGGATATGGAGCAGGAAGCCGATTTTTTCCATGAAAAATTCTACGGCCGCACCTTTACCGAACTGGGAGGACAGCTGGATGGAAATTCATAAGCCCTGGCACCCAGGTAAGGAGACCGGCTACAGGCTCCTTCTGACCGGGGTCGCAGCCGCCACCATCCTCCTTGCCTTTCTCTCCCTGGGGGTGGGCCGATACCCCCTGTCCCTGGCCGACCTCCTGCGGGGAAATCTGGAGGACGGGGCCGGCCTCCGGATCCTCTTCGGGGTGCGGCTGCCCCGGATTATAGTGGCGGTGGTGGCGGGAGGGGCATTGGCGGGTGTGGGCTGCCTCTTTCAGGGGATCTTTCGCAATCCCCTGGCCTCCCCCGACGTCCTGGGGGTAGCATCAGGGAGTTCCTTCGGGGCAGCCCTGGCCATTGTCCTCTCCCCCTACCTTTCCCTGCCGGTGTGGGGATTGGCCTTCCTCTTTGGCCTGCTCTCGGTGTTCATGGTTCATCTGCTGGCAGGCAACGTCCGGGGGAACCAGGTGGTTTCCCTGCTCCTTTCGGGGATCATTGTTTCCGCCTTCTTTTCTGCCGCCCTCTCCCTCCTCAAATACCTGGCAGACCCTATGGAGCAGCTCCCGGCTATCGTTTTTTGGCTGATGGGGGGACTGCACCGGGCCACCTGGCCCCAGGTCCTGGGCCTGCTCTTTATTGTCTTACCGGGCCTTGCTGCCCTTTTGGCCCTGGGTTGGAAGGTCAACATCCTGTCCCTGGGTGATGAAGAGGCCCTTTCCCTGGGGATCAATGTGAAGGTGCTGCGCACAGTTTTAATCGGCCTGGGAACCCTCCTGGTTGCCGCCTGTGTCAGTGTGGGGGGAGTTATACCCTGGGTGGGCCTGGTTGTCCCCCATATGGCCCGGCTCCTGGTCGGGGCCAATCACCAACGGTCGCTGGCCATGTCCATCGTCATGGGCGGCGGCTTCCTCCTTTTGGTCGATAACCTGGCCCGGACCCTGACCCCGGCCGAGATCCCGGTGGGTATCCTCACGGCCTTATTTGGCGCCCCCACCTTTGCCTATCTTTTAATCCAGGGTCCCTTGACCAAGGGAGGTGAAAGCGATGGTTTTGGCAGCTGAAGCCTTGACCATAATGCTGGGGAGAAAAGCCATCCTGCAGGGTGTCAGCCTCACTTTACACCGGGGCCGGTTCTATGCCATACTGGGGCCCAACGGGGCCGGGAAAACCACCCTGCTCCGGGCCTTACTGGGCTTTATTAAGCCCAGGGTCGGGCAGATCCTTATCAATGGGCACAATATATCCCGGCTCTCCTGCCGGGAATTGGCCCGCCACCTGGCCCTGGTACCCCAGGAGCACCGGGGCGTCTTTCCTTATACTGTGCGGGAAATGGTCATGATGGGAAGGAATCCCCACTTGAACGGGAAGTGTAGGGAGGAGGACCTCCTGGCCGTGGAAAGGGCCCTGACCCGGGTGGGATTGGAGACCTTTGCTGAGCGGAATTACCTGCATCTGAGCGGGGGAGAAAAGCAGCTCGTCTTCATCGCCCGGGCCCTGGCCCAGGAGGCCGCCTTCCTCCTCCTGGATGAGCCCACCTCTCACCTGGACTACCGCAACCAGCAGCAGGTCATGTCGGTGATCAAAGCCATGACCCGGCAGGGGACCGGCGTCCTGGCCGCCCTCCATGACCCCAACCTGGCCCTCCAGTATGCGGATCAGGCTATCCTGTTGAAAGGGGGGCAGGTCCTGGCGGCAGGGCCGCCAAGAGAAGTGCTGTCGGCTGAGAATCTGAGCGAACTCTATGGCATTGGGATTGAGGTTTCCACGGCTGGGGGGAGGCCCTTCGTCCTTCCCAGCCCTTAACCCGGTCTGCCCTTCCGGTCTGGGTCGGGTTCGCTGCTACTGGGGAAAATCGCTGAAGTAGCGGGAAAAGAGCCCTTCCAGCTCCAGGTCTGCCTCCCGCCGAAGAAGGGCATAGCGCCTAACCAGCTCCCGGGCAGCGGGGGTGAGGGTAGAGCCGCCGCCGGCCTTTCCTCCGGCCTGGCTCTCCAGCAGAGGAAAACCCAGCTTCTTCTCCAGACCCCGGATTAGATCCCAGGCCTGGCTGTAGGACATATGTATTTCCGCCGCTGCCTGGCGCAGAGACCCCAAACGTTCCACCCGCTGCAGGATATCCAGGGGGCCGTCACCGAAGACCTTTTCTCCATCCTTCTCCAGCCACAGTTTACTTGCCAATTTCATAAAATCTACTCCTTGCAAAGACCTGGAAAGCGCCGTCCTTGGTATGTATTTTTGCTAGAGGACTAAAGCTTTCCCTTCATTATAATAAATGTTAAGCCGGCGGTAAATTAGAAGCCATTTAAATTATCCCCGCATGGAAAAGGGCTTCCAATACCCCGCCGGCAATGGTCCCTGCCCTGTCGGAAATGGTGAAGCAGTATTCTTGATTACTTCCTGTTATACTCATAAGGAAGGTCTTTTATTTCCATATCAAGGGCATTACAAATGGCATTAATCACAGCTGGCGCAACGGCTACAACAGCACATTCGGCTTTACTCTTGGCACCAAAGGGGCCTGTCGGCTCATACTCCTCGATAAAATCTATCTGCAGCCTTGGCATTTCCGCGGCCTGCAGCATTTTGTACTTCCGGAAGCTGCTGTTCTTGGCCTTTCCCATGGCATCAAATTCCAGTTTCTCGCATAGGGCATAACCAATGCCCATATGCACTGAGCCCTCAATCTGCCCTTCAGCGCCCAATCTGTTAATAACCTTACCCACATCTTGGACAGCAATATAATCGGTTACTTCGACCTTACCGGTACTGTTTTCAATCCGCACCCGGGCTATATGCACCCCGTAAGAACCGGGAGCCATGGTCGCATGGTGATTTGCTGTACAGATAATATCCTCATTTAAGACCTGCTGGGCATAATCCATAACCCGGTACCTCTCAACTTTTTTCCCATTGACTTTAGAATAGACATGGCTTTCACTTAACTCTAAGCTGCTCACATCCTCTTCCAGCATGATGGCTGCCACCCTTAAAAGGGCCGCTTTGGCGGCTTCGGCGGCTTTCTCTACTGCATAAAGGGTCACATAAATGCCCCGGCTTGAGAAATCGCCCACATTCCAGCCGCAGAGATCAGTATCACCGCAGACCACATCTATCATATCCAAAGGCAGTTTAAGGACTTCCGAAACGACCTGCAGTTGGGCCGTAATGGCAGCCTGTCCCATTTCATGGGTGCCCGTAAACATAATACAGGAAGAATCCTCATTCATTTTAATCATAATACAAGCTTGATCCAGGTGGGCGTCGAAGGTGCTGCTGCCGTGGCAGCCCAGGGCCATACCTACACCAATGGAGTATTTACCGCCTTCATCGGATAAGGGCTCCCAATTCTTTTGCAATTCCAGGGCGCGCCTGAGGCAGTCCTTGGGGCGAGGATTGCCTATAGGTTTGCCGGTTCTTTGATCAACCCCATCGGGATCCACCATATTTTTTAATTGCAGTTCAGCAAAATCCATATTGAGGGCTTTGGCGATTTTCTGCAGCTGGCATTGTTGGGCAAAAAAGGCCTGGGGCGATCCGTAACCCCTCATGGCACCGGCACAGGGTGTATTGGTATACACCGGGTAGCCGGTAAAACGCAAATTGGGGATTTTATACACCTTGTAAACCTTACCGCTCATGGCCCCAACTACGTTCATGGCACTGCCGGCATAGGCTCCGGTATTGGTTATTACCTTGAAATCTTGGGCAACGATTGTACCATCCTTTTTTACACCGGTTTTAAGGGTAATTATAGCCGCATGGCGGGTGCGGGTGGATATCATTGTTTCTCTTCTGTTATAAGTAAGTTTAACTGGACGTCCCGTCATCCGGGCAAGTTGGGCCACAATGGGTTCAATTGTTACTTCCAATTTACCGCCAAAGGCACCACCCATCCCAGGATTAATAACCCTGATCCGGCTCAAGGGTAAGCCAAAGATCCGGGAAAGAACTACCCTCGTGCCAAAGGTGTTTTGATTGGCGGAAATCACCGTTAGCTTTCCCCTGGCGTCAAAATGAGCGATGGCAGAATGGGTTTCTATCGCACCATGGTGGACGGCAGGAGTGGTATAAGTGTCCTCAAATATATAATCGGCCTCGGCAAAGCCCTTCTCCACATCCCCGGCATTTTGATAAATTTTACCCGCTATATTGCTATCGCCATGGATGGGATAGGCGTCTTCGGCCATGGCTTCTAATGGGTCTGTATAATAGGGCAATTCTTCATACTCAACCTTTATCAGGCGCACAGCCTTTTTCGCTATCTCCAGGGTATCGGCAGCCACTGCAGCCACCCGATCCCCGACAAAGCGAACTGTATCGTCAAATATACACTCGTTTTCGATCCACTTCTGGGTATAAAGGCGTGTTGTACTGTTGTATTTAACACGAGGGGAGTTTTTGTATGTTGCTACCGCCCTTACGCCGGGCAGGGCCTCGGCCGCAGAGGTATCGATAGATTTAATTCTGGCGTGGGGTACCGGACTGAATAGCACCTGGGCATAGAGCATTCCCGGCAACTTAAGATCATCGGTAAATTTATACTGGCCTGTTACCTTGAGGGCGGCATCATGAATAGGTACCCTTTTTCCGATCACTGCATAATCTTTCATTCTCCCTTCACCTCCCGCATCATCTCGGCAGCCTGCCGGATGGCCTCGACAATTTTGTAATAGCCGGTACAGCGGCAGTAATTGTTGCCAATGGCCTCTTTGATTTCCTCCTCTGTAGGCGAAGGGTTTTTATCCAACAGGGCTTTGGCGCTCATTAACATACCAGGTGTACAATAGCCGCATTGAACAGCACCACAATCTATAAAAGCTTGTTGTAGAGGATGTAATTTCCCGTTCAGGGACAAACCTTCTACCGTTTCGATAGACTTGCCCTGCACATTGACAGCACGTACCAAACAAGAATTGACGGCTTCTCCTTCAATAATTACTTTGCATGCACCACAATCCCCGGTGTGACAGCCAGGTTTAACACTGGTCAGGTTAAGAATCTCGCGCAAAACATATAATAATGTCCAATTTCGTTCCACCTGGACCTCTACATCATTGTGGTTCAGTCGAAAGGTAATTTTTTCCACTACCTTCCCTCCATTCCCTTTGTTTGCCTATTTCAAATCCGATACGGAAAAAATGAAGCGAAGTTTGGCCGTAGAGCATGGTCCAAAGAAGCCAGGGAGTACCCACAAATACTCCCTGGCCTGTGAGGGGAATAGTAACCCTTATCCCTTTACAGCTTCCAATGCCCTCTATAAACCTCATCTACATAACGATAATTGTCCTGGTTGGCGGCCAGCCATTCATCACGGGTCTTTGCCAGGGAAGCTGCCATATCCCGTGCCTCTTTCAAGACTGCTTCCTCATCAATGGTGGTCAGACGGCCGTCTTCCAGTAAGATCTGGCCGGCCACCATGACCAGCTCCACCCCTTGTCCTGTTTCCCCATATACCAGCTGGGCTATGGGGTCATGGAGTGGCTGGTATATCGTCTGGTTCAGATCAATGGCTACAAGATCCGCAATTTTACCGACACTAATGCTGCCCAGTTTATCCTCCATACCAAGGACTTTTGCTCCACCCAGGGTGCCCATCCTAAAGACTTTTTCTGCCGTCAGCCATGTACTGTAATCGGGATTGGCCAACCGGGTCAGCACTGCGGCCAGCTGCATTGATTTTATGATCGACTGGGTCCCGCCACAGTTAGACCCGTCTGAACCCAGGGCTATGTTGACCCCTGCCGCAATATACTTACCCAGGGGAGCGACACCACTACCCAGGGCCAAGTTGCTCATGGGATTATGAACTACCGAGGCGCCTGTTTTGGCAACAATTTCAATGTCCTCATCCGTCAGCCAGACTCCATGGGCTAATGAGGTTTGGGGTGACACCGGTTATAATCCGATTTTGCCCACCTTCACCCCCAACCAGTCGTATTCCCCTGGCTTGCTCCAGGGCCAGAAAATCCTTAATAGTGAAATTTTTAATTGCCATCACCCCTTTGCCCCTAATTGGGAAGTTATTGTGCCTCCCTGGCCACCCCTGTGCAGATCATACCTGCCAGCACAATTAAGGCACCAATGTAAAATGCCCCGGCTAAACTCCCGGTCAGATCTTTGACCATCCCACTTATTAGAGGAGCAATTACTGCTGCAGACATGCCTACCAGGTTAAATACACCTACAGCCGCCCCTAAGGCATGGGGGCTTTTTTTAGACACATAATCGCCAAACCAGGAAATAATCACCGTGTCAGACACCGTGCGCCCGATAATACCGTAAAAGATGAGGGCTCCGATCAGTAGGGAGAAGGACTTTACATAGGCCAAGGCAAAGATGGTGAGGGCCTGGAGGGGGTACAAGATAAGGGCCAACTTCCGCCGTCCCACTTTGTCCGAGAGACGGCCGACGAACAGGGCAGCAGGAATAGCCGACAGGGCCGGCAGGGCCGTAAGGGCGCCGGCTGCCGTGAGCTCCAGGGAACGTTCACTGGCAAAAAAGCTCGGTCCCCAGGTTAGAGCGACCCAGAAGCCGTACCCGGCGCAAAAGGCTGCCAGATTAAGGGCCCACAGATCCTTATCGGCCAGGATCTGCTTTAAATTTACCCCCTGGTTACCGTCAGTCTGGCTTTTCCCGTCCCTCTCAGGCTCGGGCAAAGACCGGCGAAACAACAGGGGCACTAAAAGGGTCGGGACAGCCAGCAGCAGGAAGGGTATGCGCCAGCTTCCCGTCAGGCTGTAGACAGGTCCTGCGACGACCAATCCCAGGGCCGTCCCGATAGACATGCCCGAATTGATTATTGCCGAAGCCAAACCCCTCTTCTCTTTAGGTATGGTACCAATATTAATGCCATAAGAGGTGGGATAATAGGCCCCCATTCCTATTCCATGTAACCCCACCAAAACAATGAGCAAAATATAGCTATTGGCACTGAGACCCAGGAAAAGCAGCGCAGCAGCACCTAAAAGATAGAAGGTTATCAGAACTTTCCTAAGCCCCAATTTATCTCCCAGCAGACCTGCCGGTACCTGCATGGCCACATAGAGGGAGAAATAGGTGCTGGTGATGAAACCGGTAGCTGTACCGGATAGGTTAAAATCGTCGGCAATCACCTTCAACATCGGGTATAAAACTGTACGATCGGCGTACATAAACAGGGCGCCCATGGCTAAAGTAAAGGCTACTACCATTGCTCTAGTTCTTTCCCTCATAGCTAGCTCTGGAGCTGAGCCCATTTTAGTCAATCCCCCTTCGCAAGACTATGTAATGAATTATATCAGAAAAACAGGCTGTTGACTTAGTATCAACAGCCAGTGCATATTAATATTTTTATATCCCAGTCCCATCTATCTGCCTAAAATCTCTGTTGTTATGTCCCTGCCCCCGCGGACCAGAACAACCGGTGGAGCCTGCCTTGAGAAAACCTCGACCGGGCTGTGGGCATCGAGTACCGTTACATCTGCCCGGTTGCCCACGGCAATGCCGTAACCCCGGTAGCCCAGGAGGGCAGCTCCTTTGCAAGTTAGCATTTCCCATAGCTGCTTTATGTCATCGGCAGTAAAGAAGCGCTGTACATAGGCCAGCAAGAGGGCTATTTGCTTGATATCACCACTGCCAATAGGGTTAAAGAAGTCCCTTACATTGTCTGAACCGATGCCAACCAACACCCCAGCTGCAAGGAGCTCCTTCACCGGAGCCAGAGCGCGGGTGGATATGGCTGTTGGAGCCGAGATCACCTTCAGGGAACTCTCCTTTATGAGCTCCAGGGCTTCCTGTCTCTCCCCAGGGGTCAGGGCACTCAGGGTGCAGCAGTGAATACCTGTCACCCGCCCCTGTAATCCAAGTTCGATCATCCTCTGGGCCAGGTAAGGCAGCAGGTAATGTTCCCTGTTCCCCGACTCATCCAGATGGAATTCTGCTTCTACGTCAAATTCCCGAGCCAAGTCTAAAATAGTGTCGATATGCCCCCTGCCATCTGCATCGATGATGGTATGGCCCCCCACCAGGTCGGCTCCCAATTGGAGAGCCTGACGCAGCAGCTCTACGGTCTCCGGGTACTTTTCCATTCCTTCCTGGGCAAAGGCCGCTACCTGGATATCCACAAGTCCGGCATATTTGCCCTTTAGGGCCAGAAGGGCCTTGACCCCGGCCAGGCCAACCAGGGGGTCCACATCAGCGCTGGTACGAATAGCAATATTACCTGCCTGCAGTCCAGTCTGGACCACTCTTTCGGCCCGTTTATAGATATCTTCCTCGGTAAAACAAGCTTTTTCCCGGCGGGTGAGGGCACCTTTTTCCGGCCCGCTTACATCCTGATAAGAAGCCCTGTCCATGAGATGACTCTTATCGAGATGGAGGTGGCAATCGACAAATCCAGTGATAGCCACTCTATTTTGACCGTCAATTTCCCTGCAGCCTCTTTCCTCTATCTCCGGCTCCACCTGTACTATGGTATCGCCGGCTATACCCACATCTACCTGTTGACCTTCGACTTGAACTTTTCTAAGGACTATATCTAACATGGCATCCTACTCCACCTTTGCAATTGCTGCTACCAAATTTGCTCCCAGGGGGCCCTGGTGCTCATAACCTGCCGAGGCCAGAATCATCGTATCGCCAATTAAAGCTCCCACAATAGCGTTGATAACGGCCTTGGCAAAAATACCCGCATAGCCGGATAGGAAGTCACTTTTCATCGTTGTACGACGGCCGCGGATATAACCGGTGGCATCGGCTCCGGCGTTAATAAACACTGCGGCAATGCGTTTCCTGTCCTCATCACAAATGGTATCGCCAACATCTATTCCCACAGACTTAAAGGCTGCTTTGGCGCCGGTAATATCCAGGGTATCCTTCATAACCCCGCTGCCGATCTTATACTTGCTTACTGATTTATCCGAGTTGCCCAGAAGGACTATCCGGCAGGCTACCTGCTCCGTGCCCGCCGAAGTGGAAGCGACATTGGAGTACAACCCCCAGTCGTTGCAGATAGCAGCGTCGGACAGATCTTCTTCTTTTACCTCTCCCAGAGCCAGGGCTACGCCAAGGGCTGATGCACCCTTCGCTTTGGAATTGGCTTCCGCCAGGTTATTGCTGACTACCCTTTTGCCCCGGCTCTCGGCATCGGCAATCCTCTTGGCCGTCAGGCCCGGGCACTTTACTTCCACACAGTGTACATCTTCGACTGAAGTGATCCCGGCATCCTCCATGGCCTCCTTTACTGCCCGGGCTACTTCCCTTACCTGAGCCATGGTCCCATACTCTTCCGGCAGCAGGACCCGGGTATCCTTGATGCCAATGGCCAGCCGCTTTTCTCCAGGAGCAGGTCCATCAACTTCCCTGCGGGTAAACACGGTATAATGGGGACTCATGAGCCCGCCAGTAAGGCCGATCATGAGCATGGGTATCCGATCCCATACCTCCTCGCGGGTAATTCCCAACTTCTCTGACAGCATCAGTTGAAAAGCCAGGGCACTGTAGCCACGGGCGTACCCATCGCCTTCTGTTTGGGCAATGATGGCGCAAATATCCTTAGGATCAATCTCTCCCCGGTCAATCAGGGCCTCTAGCTCTGAGACATCATCGGGTCCAGCCATAGGTAAACGATAAACGCCCACATCCATCATGTCAAATTCCTCCTTTGACTCCTTATAAAGGTTTTATAGCGATAACATGAGAGATACACCGTCTCTATGAAAGGTTATAATCGCCAATGGGGACGATATACTTTTTCTAATTTATAGGTTCAGTTTTTCCACAAAGGCCAGTAGAGCTTGTTCAAACATGGAAAGGGGCGCCCTGGCGACCCCAGCACCGATCATGCCCACACCGGCTTTGCTGCTGACAATAGCGGTGTTGATAACCGGGGTAATGCTTGTTTCTATCACCTTCCGGATATCTATCCCCATGGGCGTGCCGCGAAAGTCCAGGTTGGGCATGGCGAAGTGGGGGTTTTCCCCTACAGTTATTTCATACATATCATTGGTGTACTTGAGGGCATCCCGGTAGGTACCGGCCCCCAAAAAGCGGACTACAGCAGGGGCGGCAGCCATAGCAAGCCCGCCCAGGCCGCATGTTTCCATTATGGCACTGTCGCCTATGTCTGGATTAGCATCTGCAGCGGAAAAACCGGTGAAGTAGAGGCCATCCACCGGCGGTGCAGGGGCTGTGAACCACTGGTCTCCCAATCCACTTACCCTGATGCCCACGTTGACACCATTTCTGGCAATGGTTGTGACCAGGGTTGAATACTCGATCCCATGGGCGGCATCGGCTGTAGCTTTTTGCGCTGCCATGGCAAAGTTAAGGAAAAATTGGTCGTTATTTTGCGTCAGGAAGGCCATGATTTCCTGCAGCTTTTTGTTGTCATCTACAACTTCCGCCAATGGTTTAGCCATGGTCTTGATGAACAGGGCTGAAGAAGCTTGATTGCGCATGTGGAGTTCATCGCCCATTTGCAGGGCCTGGGCCATTATCACCTTCAAGCTTAACCCTTCCATCTTATTGACTGCTGCTTTAAGGGCTGGCGCCAGCACCTTCTCCATCCATATTAAGCGATGCACCGCATTGTCCGAGTAGGCACCAAAGCGTAGGACATCGCCGGCCCCTTCGTTGATGGTGCTAAAGGCCAGATTGCCGAAGGTCTTGTTTTCAACCACCAGCACCGGCATGCTGTAAGATATGATACCCGTCATCGGTCCCACAGCACGGGCTTCATGACAGGGCGAAAATTTGATCTTACCAGAACTGGCCAGGGCAAAGGCTTCATCGGTGGAAGTGGCCAATCCCTCGTACTTTAGGGCAGCAACAATGGCCCCCTGCATTGGCTGACACATTTCCTCCCAGGAGACGGGTGGGCCAGCATGAAATATCTGATATTTGTCCATGGCTGGAATGACCTCATGGGCGGCTTTAACATCCACCCATACAGGTTGCGAGTCCAGCATCCTTTGGAGGGCTGTGGCATTGGCATTGTCAATTTTGGCCTTCATAATGTGTCACCTCCTTCCCTATTCAAGGACCTTGTCCATTGCCAAAAGGGCTTTAACAAAACAGTCCATTGGGGCTTTAACGATGCCAGCCCCCACCTGCCCCACACCGGCCTCCTTATGGGCAATACCGGTATTTATCACCGGCTGGATCCCTGTCTCCACCACTTTCCTAATATCGATTCCCATGGGCACTCCCTGAAAATCCAGTGTCGGCATAACATAGTAGCTGCTTCTTCCCACTGTAATTTCACCCATATCCCGGGTGTACTTTACAGCATCGTGGGCGGAACTGACACCGAGAAACCTTACCACCGCTGGTGCTGAACCCATGGCAAAACCGCCGATTCCCATACACTCGACAATGGCACTGTCACCCATATCCAGGTTAGCATCGGCTGCGGAAAAACCGGGAAAATAAAGACCCTGTGGTAGTTCTGGCGGTGCCTCAAACCAGGTGTCCCCAAGTCCGCTCACCCGGATACCAAAACTGGTACCATTACGGCTCATGGCCGTCACCAGGGTGCAATTGGGAATACCATGGACCGGATCCATGGTCGCTTTGGCGGCCGCCATGGCCAAGTTCAAGAAAAACTGCTCGTTACTAATGATGAAATCCACAATTCGGGCCCGTTCAACATCCCTTAAGCTCACCTGAGCCAAATATTTCATAATGGCCCGGGCAAATAATAATGAAGCAGCAATGTTGCGCTGGTGCATTTCATCGCCCATAGCCAGGGCCTGGGCAATGATAACTTTCAAGTTTATAGGGCCAGACAGTTGGAGGGCTTCTTTCAGGGCCGGCGCCAGGGAGGTTTCAATCCATTTTAAACGGTCGATTACTTCCTGGCTGTTGGCCCCAAAGCGCATGACCTTACCCAGGCCTTCGTTAAAGGTACAATAGGCATAGTTACCATAGGTTTCATTTAGCACCTCAAACAGGGGCATAGACTGGGTGATAATGCCTGTCATGGGGCCCACGGCACCCACGCTGTGATTGGAAACAAACTTTATACGACCTGCTTCTACCAGGGCCTCCGCCTCTTGGTCATTTTCGGCCCAGCCCTCATATTTGATTGCCCCAACTACTGCCCCCCGCATTGGTCCGCACATATCGGACCAGGCCACCGGTGGGCCAGCATGTCCAATTACATAATCGGAAAATCCCGGTAACACATCGCGGGCATACTTGATGTCAACCAGAGATACCTGGGCACTGTCAATACGGTGATATCCCTCTTGATTAGCTTTATCAATTATATTCTTCATTTTTATGGCCTCCTTGTAAACTTCTTACTAGCTGTTCAGCTTGGCCAGTATAGCGAGCAGATTTGAGTCACCACCGGCAGGAGGCCGCCAATCTACATGAACACAGGGTACAGCCTGTTCCTGCAAGGCCTCGGCAAAGATTTTCAGTCCGATGTTTATGACAGCCAAGGGCTGATTAAACAATTCGTTAGGGGAAGACACCACCTTCACCTCCTCATCTAGTATTGGAACAACTTTTTATAATGGTCGCCGCCAGTAAGGCAGCCTGGGCATTGCTCGGCATTAAGATTACTCCGGCCTCCCGCAGCTTCTCTTCCTGCTGCGCCAAATCCTGAGGATCACCAGGGGTGCCACATACAGAAGCTACTACACTCAGATAGCGTCCTGCTGCCGCGGCTTCCTCTTTAGCTTCTACAATAGCCGGGACCAAGGCACCAGCAGGATCGGCGTGACTGCCGTAACCAATAAGCACATCGAGCAAAATGACGGCTGTTTCCGGGTCTAAAGCTTCCCGCCGCAAGCGTTCAGCCCGGTAACTGGGGTCGATCATGGGATGGGGACGGCCATCGGTAAAGTAATCTTCACCCATATCTATCAGGGTGTGTTCTTTACTGGTTTCCGGGTCTGACAAAAGATACTGGGCCGCCGGGGCTACATTGGAGTATATATTCCCAATCAGGGGTTCCAGCACATAGATCGCTTCGGAACACAGGGTGCCCCCGGAATAAAGACCGCGCAAATATTTTTGCTGTCCACTAAAACGGCCTGCTTCCACGGCAGCAGTTTGCTGCAAAAGATTGTCAGGAATAATAAAATTCGCAACGTTATCTCCTGCTAGCCCTGACAACTCGACGGCTTTAAGGGCTGCCTCCTGCAAAGTCCTTACTGGGTAGACATTCTCTCCGGCCACATCCACCCGGGCTCCCAGGAAACAGGTTACAACCGGTTTGGCAACGGATTTTAATGCTTCACTCAAGGAGACCAAAACAGCATCTTCCGGCGGTTTGGAGATCAGGACTATTACCCGGGTTGCCGGATCTGCCGCTAAAGCCTTAAGTCCCATGAGCATCATAGTCCCACCGATGGCAGCCTTAACATCCCGGCCACCCGTTCCTATCCCCTGGGAAATGCCCCCGCCCAATTTATCAATCAGGCAAGTAACCTCCTGCAGGCCGGTACCGGCAGCAGCCACCAGACCGATAGGCCCCCTTCTGACAGAGTTGGCAAAACCCAATCCAACGCCGTTAATGATAGCAGTCCCACAGTCGGGTCCCATCATCAACAGTCCCTTGGCCGCCCCTTTCTCCTTCAGCTCTTTTTCTTCCTCCAGGGTGACATTATCGCTGAACAATAATACGTGCAGGTTATTGTCCAGTGCTTTACTCGCTTCGTTAGCGGCATAACGACCAGGCACGGATATCAATGCTAAATTGGCACCAGGTAACGTACGTACCGCCGTGTCCTGGGTTCTGGTTATTACCATTTCATCTTCAAAGCTTGCCTGGGATTTGCCCTCCTCGGCAAAATACTCCTCCACCGTCTGCAAAGCCGCCTCCACACTCTTTTCGTCCTCTGCCGTAACTGCTATGATCATGTCATTGGGGGTAGCAGTCTTTGCTTCGGGTAGAAGCAGCCCGGAGCGCATCATGAGTTCTTTGTTGTGTTCGGTAGCCATCATCACCGCTGCTTCTTTAACGCCATCCATTTTGGCTATCCTACTGGATAAAAGCATAAGGGTAACGGAATCACTATAATAATTTTTCTTCACCACATTGCGGGTAATCATTTTCATCATACCTCCCTTAGTCTGCCGCCCCTTTTCAGTACTAACCTATCTGGATGAAAGCCTTGACAGTCAATCAACAGCCGGAGCATGACATACTAGAGATCGACACACTCCAAGACCATATAGGACACCGGTCAAACCATCGACACCCGATGTATGGCCGATAGCGGTAAAACGGATAGCAGCTGCCAGGGTACCCGGCATATCCAAGGCAGCGGCCGCCTGGTATAGCTCGTGAAAGGGCTCACTAAACTCCCCGGAACACGCATAAAGCAAAAACTCCCGGCTCAGAGGGGTCGTTTTCTCTACGGCTTCCCCAATGGCTTGTCTAAGGGCAACAGCAAATCTGCCGATGCGGGGATTTCCCTTTTCTAAAAGGGAGAGCGCGCTCAAAAGACCGATGAGAAAATCATCCCCCGAAGGCGTCAGGCCCGGTCCCAGCCCTATTAATGAGGTAAGGGCAGGCAGCAGTTCCAATTCCTTATCTTGACCGATAGCAGCTACTAAAGACCGGAGTACAGGAATCGCCGCCTGCAGCATGGGAGTATCTAAATCAGGCAGCGGCATATTTTGCCCAGGCAGCACAGAAAATAGGCTCAGCCCTCCAAGGCCCAGGGGAGAAGCTGTTAGGCCTACAGCCTGGGAGACCCCCTTTAGCAAAATCATTACCTCTTCTTCGGTAGAGAAAGAAACTGGAAGGTGCGCGTCCCAGGAAGGGGCGGCAGTGAAGTTAAACCGGTGCCCTTTTACAATGACACAACCCTGCTCCAGCCAGATATGACTGCCGGCTTCAAGTCGTAAGTCTTTTAGGTTTAGCTCAGAACCCACCACCAGCATTAGAGGGGTCCTGGGCAGAGAAGAATGCTGGAGGGATACAATATTGTCTTCAATCCTGAGGTTTACAACATTTTCAAATACGGAATGCACCGAACCAACCAGGCCTGACCGAGCCAGCAACCGTGCAGTGCCAGAACCTAACATAAGTACATCGTAATCCACGGGCACCCTCCTCCATCCTCTGTCTTTAGTTTATTCCCAGCCAGGATCGGCGTCATTATCATTACTGCACCTAAAATCAAAAAGGCAGATGTGCAATCTGCCCGAACTGTCCTGTATAGCCCCTCCCCTATGTCCGACTTTCTAAAAAGAACCCTAATTTGTAAATTGCCCATGCAAGAACACGATTTGTAATATACAATTAAGTAAACCATCTCCTTCCCCTTCATTATACCCAGGAGGTGTCAGTATGCTCAATGTCCAACAAGCCCTCTCCATACCCCCTCTGACCCGGTCCAGGGTGGTAGCCGGTGCCGGGGGCCTTCACCGCATAATAAAAAATATCACCATTATGGAGGTTCCCGACATAGTTCAATGGCTCAAGGGCAGTGATTTTGTACTAACCAGCTTTTTTTGCATAAAAGACGATCCAGACGCCCAGGTTAGATTGGTCCAGGACATGGCCCGCTTCGGTTGTGCCGCTTTGGCCATTAAGACAGACCGTTATGTAAAGACCCTCCCTCCCGAAATGATCGCTGCCGCCGACAGCCTATCTTTTCCCTTGCTGGAGATTCCCAGGGAGGTTTCCTATATAGATATTATCAATCCTCTAATGGAGGGCCTGCTCGATCATGCTGCCGGTGTCCTGCGACAGGCCGATATTGCCTTTCGTTGGCTGCAGCAGGTGTTGCTCAGCAACCAAGGATTGGAGGCAGCATTAGCAACGCTGCAACGGATGATAAAATATGACCTTACCCTGGAATGTCCGGAATTGGGTTTAATACTAACGACATCCGAAGACAGCAATCCCCTCCGCCCCCTATCAAAGGAGGCCATCCGTAAGCTCAGCAACGCTTACCACCCCCTTTTCCTGCAGCGGAACCGGAAGGAAAGTGAAGTACCATCCCTGGTTATCCCCATTACAGATCCCTCTTCTGTCCACGCCTTCTTAACCGTAGAAAACTATCAACAAAAGCAAGGTTTGTCACCTACTATTCAAGCCATTTTAGACCATACTATACCCCTCATCGGCATGGAAATAATGCGACTCCATAGCCGGTCTGTCCTTGAACACCAGCAGATAAACAGCTTTGTGGAAGAGTTAATAACCCAGGATTTTAAATCAGACAAAGCAATGCTAGAGCGGGCCCGCTATTTAGGACTTAATCTAACCCATCCCTGTTTACTGCTAGTATTTAATGTGGATGAGTTTTCTTCACCTAACAAGCAGAATCCAGCTGAAAAGGAAGCTCAACTCCTTAAGGCGCAGCTGCAGCGAGACCTGACCCACCAGCTCAAACAAAATAGTCCGGCACCCTTTATTGTCGGCCTGCGTGGCGACAGCCTCGTTGTTGTTACCACATGGCCGCCGGAACAAGGGAAGGAAGAAATAACTTCCTCCGCCTATAAACTAGCCCAGAATATACTCCTTTATCTAAAGTGGTCCTTTCCCTCCTTGCAATTTACCGGGGGGATTGGGCTGCCGCAACAAAGTGTTAGAAAAGTGGGTTTAAGCTTTAGCCAGGCCTGGAAGGCAATTGTCCTCGGAAGCCAGGTTTATGGCAGCGGCCGGGTTTACTGCTACGACAGGCTGGGTGTCTATCGTCTATTATGCTCCCATTCCGACATAGAAGAACTCATTGCCTTGCGCGATGAAATTCTCGGTCCCCTGGCAGACTATGATAAAAAGCAAAGGGCAAACCTATTGGAAACCCTGGCCGCCTACTTTTCCCATAACGAGGATATCAACACTACCGCCGAAGCCCTTTTCGTCCATCCCAACACCGTTCGCTACCGCCTCGAGCGAGCGGCAAAGCTCCTTGCACGGGATCTCAATTTGGCGGAGGACCGTTTCCAACTTTACCTAGCTCTGAAAATTACCAGCCTGTATCCCTTTGCTGGTGCAGAGAAAAACAATAACAAAATTTAAGGAAAAACACCAGGTGTTTTGTCTTTTTTTCTAAAGCTAGAAGCCCTATTTTATTATGTTTAACAAATGTATCCAAGGCCTCCAAGTCAAAGTACTAAAGGGACTTTGGCAAAATTAAAATATGTCGGAAATAAAGGGGGGATAGCTGCGTTGATTGACAAAGGGGCTCTAACCCAAGACTTAGCTGACCTGGCCCCGATAGGTTCGCTGCCAGAAGGTGGTGTAACCCGTCTGGCTTTCAGCCCCCAGGAAGCTGAACTGCACCAAATTGTAAGCTCCAGGTTAACAGAACTGGGGGGCAAAATCCGCAAAGATGCCATCGGCAACCTCATAGCCCGCTGGCCCGGGCTGGATGATTCCCTCCCGGCCGTAGCCTGTGGATCCCATTTGGATTCGGTACCCCAGGGCGGACTTTTCGACGGTGTTGCCGGCGTAATAGCAGCTATGGCTGCCATCAGGACAATCAGAGAAAAAGGCATAGTAACCAGGCACCCTTTAGAAGTAATCTTATTCGTAGGCGAAGAATCAAGCCGCTTTGGGGTAGCTACCCTGGGCAGCAAGGTCATGACCGGTTTGGTCGATGCTGAACAGTACCTTGACCTCAAAGATGCAACGGGGGTTACCCTGAGAGAAGCAGCAGCCAACAATGGTGCCCAACTTGCTGAATTAAAGTCAGCCGCTCGCCGTCCCGAAGAACTAAAAGCCTTCCTGGAGCTGCACATCGAGCAGGGGCGTGTCCTGGAAGAAACGGGCAATAAAATTGGTATTGTGACAGCCATAGCCGCTCCTACCCGCTGGCGGATTACCATCGAAGGACGGGCCGACCATTCAGGTGCTACACCCATGGGTTTAAGGCGGGATGCCCTGGCTGCCGCAGCGGAACTGATACTGGCAGTTGAGCATTACGGCAGGGAGGAAGCGCCACAGCAGACTGTAGCCACGGTAGGGGTGCTGACCGTAGAACCGGGAGCCATGAATGTGATACCCGGCCGGGTGCAGCTGGGCTTGGATATCCGGGGTATCGATATCGACAGCATACAGCGGGTAGCGAAGGGAGTTAGAAAGACCCTTGAAAGGATCTGCCAGCAACGAAGGGTCAGCGTCGATATTCAAGAACTGGCCGCGGACAAGCCGGTTCAGCTTGATTCCACAGTAATCGGCTGCATCGAATCGGTCTGCCAGGAACTCGCCCTTCCCTACATGTTTATGCCCAGCGGTGCCGGCCACGATGCCATGAACATGGCCCAGATCACACCGACGGGCCTCATCTTTATCCCCTGTGAGGAGGGCATCAGTCATAATCCCCGGGAAAAGGCTACCATCGAGGATATTGCCCTGGGAGCCGAGGTTCTGCTGCGCACCCTGTTGCATCTTGCCCAAGGTAATTGTGGAGGTGAAAAGCAGTGTTAATTAAGAACGGTTTAGTAATGGACCCTGCCACAGGGCGGAAGGGCCAGTGGGATATTCGGGTTCAAGATGATAAAATTACAGCTATGGGACCCAATCTGGCAGTGCTGCCCGGCGAAGAAATTATTCCTGCGGACGACTGCATCGTGGCTCCCGGGTTCATAGACATTCACGTACATTTTCGTGACCCGGGATTAACCCACAAGGAAGACTTATCCTCAGGGAGTCAAGCGGCAGCCGCCGGCGGTTTTACAACGGTGGTGTGTATGGCCAATACCAAGCCGGTTATGGATTCACCGGAACTGGTGCAAGAGTTTTATGACCGGGCTGCCCGTGAGGCCGTGATTAACTTGTACACGGTAGGCAGCGTCACTCGCAATTTGGCAGGCAATGAATTAACAGACTTCGTTGCCCTGAAGGAAGCAGGTGTCGTCGGTTTCTCCGATGATGGCAACCCCGTAGAGAATTCGGCCTTGATGCGACAGGCCCTGGAACAGGCAGGGAAACTGGGGCTTCCCGTCATCACCCATTGCGGTCAACTCTCCCTGGTGGGAGACACCATTATAAACGAAGGTTCAGTCGCCAGAAGTTTGGGACTTCTCGGCATGCCTACAACGGCGGAAGATATCCACGTGGCAAGGGATGTATTGTTGGCACAACTGACGGGGCAACATGTTCACATTCAACATGTCAGCTCGGCGACATCCATCGCCATCATCAGGGCGGCCAAAGCACAGGGAGTTAAGGTTACGGCCGAAGCAACCCCCCACCACTTCTCCTTAACCGATGAAGCCCTGTTGACCCAGGGCACCAACGCGAAAATGAATCCACCTTTGCGGACAAGGACCCATGTCGCTGCCCTTTGTCAGGGGCTAGCCGATGGGACCCTGGATGTTATTGCCACTGACCATGCACCGCACACGGCAGAAGAAAAGGCAGAAGGTATGATTAATGCCCCCTGTGGAATCATCGGTCTGGAAACAGCCCTCGGTCTCGTCTGGACGGAGCTGGTCCGACCAGGCATTTTAACACCCATGCAGGCCTTGGCCAAACTCACCTGCGCGCCCGCCGCCATTGTTGGGCTAAGAAAGGGAACTTTGGCCGTTGGAGAAGATGCCGATATTACCATATTTGACCCGGCAGCCGAGTGGGAAGTCCAACCGGAACAATTTTTCTCAAAAAGCAGGAATACCCCCTTTGCCGGGTGGAAACTGACTGGGAAAGTGGTAACTACCATTGTCGGCGGACGGGTAGTTTATCACAATGGCAGCATAATGGCCAATCCCGCTGAGTGAATAATAAACTGTTGAGGCCCTGGGCTTCCCCGGTGGATACCCAGGGCCCCTTTCTTTGGGTTATGGGACAATTATCCGTATCTTTGTGGGAGGTTGATTATTATCGGTTTTTATTAGAGGCCTTTGTGTGGTTCTCACAATACCGGCAGTGTTTTTCATATATCTTATCCAATTGTGTTTATACAGCTAGGATATTATCATAGAGGAAGGAAAATCTTCCCGGCCTATATTATGGCCAGCCTTAGTTGAAACTTAACTAAAACACGAGGAGGAAAAAAATGAAAAAGGTGGCAGTGATTGCTATAGGTGGGAATGCCATTTTACAAGAAGGACAAAGGGGCACAGTAGAAGAGCAATTTGCTAACGTTTTGCAAAGTTGTGAGCCAATTATTGATTTATTGTCAGAGGGATATAATGTAGTGCTGACCCACGGAAATGGCCCCCAGGTTGGAAATAATTTATTGCGGGTTGAACGTGCCAGCGATATCGTCCCGCCTATCCCCCTGGATGTCTGTGGGGCAGAAACCCAGGGGAGTTTAGGATATATTATTCAGCAGTCCCTGTACAACAGGATGAGGGAGAGGGGGATTAAAAGAAATATCGCCACCGTAATAACCCAGGTAGTCGTAGACAAAGGGGATCCCGCCTTCCACAATCCTACCAAACCCATCGGCCCCTTCTACACCAGGGAAAAGGCAGAGGAAATGGCCAGGGAAAAAAGGGCAGTTTTTCGGGAAGACAGCGGCCGGGGCTACCGCCGCGTTGTGCCCTCGCCCAAGCCAGTGGAAATTGTGGAAAAGGAAGCTATTAAAAAATTGCTGGCAGAAGATTTCCTCATTATCGCCGTAGGCGGCGGGGGGATACCGGTAATCAGGGAAGGAGGCACATTAAGGGGCGTAGAGGCGGTTATTGACAAGGATCATGCTTCAGCCCTGCTGGCATTAGAGATTGATGCCGACTATCTGATTGTCCTGACTGGTGTACCGCAAGTAGCAATAAACTACGGCAAGGAAAATCAAAGGTTCTTAAAAAGTATGACGGCTGCCGAAGCAAAGGAACATTTGGCTGCGGGACAATTTCCCGCCGGCAGTATGGGGCCGAAAATAGAAGCTGCCCTCCGCTTTGTGGAAAAGGGGGAGGGTGCGGCCATTATTACTTCGATAGATAGGCTTAAAGAGGCCTTGCAGGGGGAAACGGGTACAAGAATTATTAAGGGAGGCTGAAACAATTGAGGAGACCTCTATGTGGTCTCCTCACCGTAGCTTTGGAGCAATTCTGAGACCGATACCGGCTCCAGGCCCCGCTCCCGCAGTTTTTCTATGATCTGGGGCAGGGCCTTAATGGTATTTGGGTGCCCTTCGTGGAGGAGGATGATGGACCCCGGCCGCACCTGGGCCATTACCCTGTTGACAATCTCCCTGGTGGAGGCCTTGTCCCAATCCCGGGGATCGACATTCCACAGGACAAGCTGCTGGCCCAGTTCCTCGGCCGCTTCTATCACTGCCGGGGAGTGGCGGCCATAGGGCGGACGGAGGAATCTTACCTCCTGCCCGGTAGTTTCGTAGATTAATTCCGCCACCCGCCTCAGGTCGGACACCACCTTCTCCAGGGGCATTTTATCCAGGCGGCCGTGGGCCCAGGAATGGTTGCCCAGCTCACTGCCCTGCTCCACAATCTTCTGGAGCTGGGCCGGGTTCTGCCGGGCCAGTTCCCCGACCACGAAAAAAGTCCCCTTGATGCCATACTGGGACAGGATCTCGAGGTACTGCTCCGTCATCCCGGGAAAGGGTCCATCGTCGAAGGTGATGGCCACCTTATCGACGGCGGTGCCGCTGAAAACCAAATCCGGCAGTTCCGGGAGAGGTTTTTGGGCTACTACTGTCTGCTGGGGAGGCAGCAGGAGCTCCTCGGTCCGGGACAACAGGATATTCCTGGCCAGGGAATTGATAGCTCCACTGCTCCCTACTAACTGTAGGGGCACCTCTTCTTCTGGAGTATGCACTTCAGCACCTGTTGAGAGTTGTACTAAATTCAACACAAGGACCAAAAAAACCAGGGTTAGGATAATAACTTGCCCATATCCAGATTTCATTTCTTCTCCTCTCCCTTAAAGGACACCTATTTACAAGGACGCAAGTTTACGGGAAAATGTTTCGAAAGCAACATTTAATATACGTTTCCGGCCAGGCCGGCTCCATGTTCCTTACCTATGACAGGGAAAATGAAGCCCGAGACAAGGAAAGGGGGCCGGAGCAGAGAATAATGGATTTGTGAACAGGAAAGAATGCCAGGAGAAAGGATGAAAGCTGTGGCCCGGGGACTTATCATTGAGGGAATATCGGGCAGCGGTAAAAGCTCTGTCCTGCAGGCCCTGCTCCAATACAGCCAGGGGAAAGAAAACTTACCCCAGTCCCGGCTGGTATTAACAGAATACCACACCCAGCGGGTCTTGGAAAGGAAAGAACAGGAGGGCTCCCTCGGGCCCGGGGATCACCTGGCCCTGCTGGAGGAGCTGGTGGCCTTCCTCGAAGGCCTGGAGCAGCGCCGCCAGGGGCGGGGTTGGACCCAGGGGGTCCTGGCTGAAGCCGACTTTTTCTTTATCCTGGAGCGCTTCCACCTCACCCATGTCTTTCGCTTCCCTTATATGAGCTGGGAAATGGTCCAGCCCCTGGACCAGAGGTTGAAAGGGCTCAATGCCACCCTCATCCTCCTTACCGTCCGGGCTGAAGTCCTGGAAAAAAGGCTTTTCTCCCGCCGGCACACCTGCTGGTTGAACTACCTGCAGCGCTACGGCAGCACCCCGGCAGCCATCGTCGACGCCTTTCTGGAGCGGCAGGAGCTGGCCCGGGACCTGGCGGCCCGGTCCTCTCTACCCGTGATTACCATCGATACCTCGGACAGGTCACCGGCGGAAACGGCCGAGCTTATCTGGGCCCGGCTGTAATATCTCCCCTAGAAGATAATTCGAGATAATTTCCCCCTTCCCTTCGACAATCCCTGACAGAAAAAAAGAAGGATAAACCCTTCGTGCAATACGAAGATGTTTATCCTTCTTTGTCATTATTAGCCCTAATCCTAAGGGCCACCTTCTCAGCAGAACGCAGGTACTGGTGGAAGAAATATTCCCCAAAGTCCCTCGCATTTTATACATATTTATGCAGATTTAGGACGGAGAAGATGGAGAAATACTTCTATTTTAGAGATTCCCTTTTAAACCTAGTTCTTCTGCCGCCCCCTGCATGGCCTTGATGGTTTCGGCAAAAACCTCATCCAGCTCCATGCCCAGCATCCGGGCTCCTTCCTCAACTACCTCCCGGTTGACGCCGGCGGCAAAGCTCTTTTGCTTCCACTTCTTTTTCAAGGACTTGACATTTAGATCCAGGACACTCTTGCTGGGCCGCATGAGGACAGCCGCCACAACTAAGCCCGTCAGCTCATCGACGGTGTAGAGGACCTTCTCCATCTTTTCCACAGGTTCCACATCGCAGCAGAGTTTCCAGCCGTGGCTCTGAATAGCGCGTATGTAATCTTCCGGCCAATTCTCTTCCTCGAGAATCTCCCTGACCTTCAGGCAGTGTTCATCGGGATACATTTCGTAATCCAGGTCGTGGACCAGACCGATGACCTGCCATTTTTCCTTGTTTTCCGGATCAAACTTCTCGGCAAAATGGGCCATCACCGCTTCCACGGCCAGGGCGTGATTGATGAGGTTTTCACTCTTGGTATACCTGGTGAGCAGTTCATAGGCCTCTTCCCGATTGGGCACCTTGGCAGCCATGTTAACCCTTCCTTCCTGTATGAGTATTAATTATTAACCCCATTATTGTTTTCCTATATTGTAACTATCATTACAGGCAAGATCAAGCTAGGGGAACCGGTTGAATCTCCTTGGCAATATTCAAGAGCAGGCCCATGGCAATAAAATTCATCAACATCGCCGAACCACCATAACTGAAAAAGGGTAGATTGATACCGGCAACCGGCAGAAGTCCCACCTGCATACCCAGGTTCCAAGCAATATTGAACAGCAGCATGGTGCCGATCCCGAAAGCCACCAGGGTAGGAAAAAGTCCCCTGGCCCGGGAAATAATCCAGAATACCCGCATTAATAAAAAGGCGAAAACCACCAGGACAGCCAAACCCACCATCCAGCCTGCCTGGTGAACCAGGGAGGCAAAGATAAAATCGGTGTGCGGTTCCGGCAGGAGATGATTTCCCTTGAAAAGCCCCTGCCCCCATAACCCTGCGGCAGATATTGCATTCTTGGCCTGGATAACGCTATAACCGGCACCCAGGGGATCCTGACCGGGATTTAAGAATATAGCTATTCTCTGCATTTGATATGGGGAAACATTAAGCAAATAGAGAACCCCCAATACGAAGAAACTACCACCCACTCCATACAAATGTTTTTTTGCCACACCCGCCTGCCAGAGCATAGCAAGGAATAGTAGGACAAAAAGCAGGGATGTAGAAAGGCTGGGAAGCAATACACCTAAGCAGGGTATAAGCCCATAGGCCAATAGAGACCACCACTTAAGCTCTTCCTTATTCTTTGCCAGATGACCGGCCAAGGAAAGTATAAAAGTGATCTTGGCCACTTCCAGCCAATAGTATTTAGAGCCGGGTATATGGAGGCTTATGAGCACCGCCCCCAAGGTTATTAGATAAAAGGGTAGGTCTAACTTAGCCAGCCACCGGTAGTTGACATGATAGGCTCCCACCAAGCCGAGTAAACCCAGGCCAACCCACAATATCTGTCTGGTCAGAAAGGTATTTCCACCAGAACTGTAAGAAGGTACCAGGGCCAGGGAAAACAAACCCAGGGCCACCGCCACACCCAATAGACCAAGCAGCCGGAAATCCAAACGTGGTTTATAGACTTTATTCATCCTCTTTCCGATATCGACAGGGTCCCCAACCCTCTCCAGGGCAGTGGCAATGGCCTCTTCAATGGCAGCCCCTTCATCTGACAACTCAGCAACAATTTCCTCCAGGTGGGTCCGCAATTCCGACCGAATTTCGGTATGTATGTCTCGATTCCCGATCTGGCTACAAATTACATCTAGGTAGTCTTCAATTGGCTGCATCTTCTCTGCCCCCCCAGCACCCCGTCCATCGCCGTCCGGAAAAGATCCCACTCCCTTGTTCTCACCGTCAGGGCATCCTGACCCGCTGCGGTCAGGCGATAATACTTTCTTTTTCTTTTGCTTGTCGTATCTTCCCAGTAAGATTCAACCAGCCCTCCCCGTTCCAGGGAGTGCAGTATTGGATACAGTGTCCCTTCTTTTAAGTTAAACACCCCTTTAGAGGTCCGCCCCAACTCCTTTATAATCTGATACCCGTACATATCCTCCTTTTCCAACAGTTTAAGTACCAAGATGGCCGTACTGCCCCTCAACAGTTCTTTACTGATCTCCACATTTTCCCTCCTCCCTAACCTAGCACATCTATGCATAGCTAAGCTATGTATTTAGGATATCATTTCCTCTTCTGCCTGTAAAGACCAAAATCACCTAAAAGTGCCTCCCGTTTCTTGCCTGTATTCCGCACTGCAGCCCACAACACCAGTTCTACGCCGGGTGATTCACTGCTTCATAAAACATTTGCCCTCCTTACCCTTCTTAGTTATAATTGAAGGAATGAAAGGAGCCTGACCCATATGGAAAAGACAATGACTCAACAACTGCAAAAAACCAACGTCTGGAGGGAAGTGCTGCAGACCTGCCTGCCCATGAGTGCGGGCTACATCCCCTTCGGCCTGACCTGCGGCATCATGGGCCGGACGGCCGGCCTCTCCATCTTTGAAGTCACCTTCATGTCGGCCGCCGTTTATGCCGGCGCCTCCCAGTTTATCGCCATCGGCATGCTGAGTTCCGGCGTCGCGAGCTGGGGCTTGATCGTCATGACCACCTTCCTCGTAAACCTGCGCCACCTCTTGATGGGGGCTTCCCTGGCACCTTATCATCTCAAGCTGCCCCGGCCCCTCCAGTACCTCCTGGCCTTCGGCCTGACCGATGAAAGCTACGCCCTCATCGCTAGCCGCAGTGAGGAAAGGGGTTATGATGCCACCTACAACCTGGGTGTCAATAGCCTGCTCTATCTCATCTGGATCCTGGCTACCCTCCTGGGGGCTTTGTTCTATCAGAGCATCCCCGACCCCCTGGAATGGGGGATCGATTTTGCCCTGCCGGCCACCTTCCTGACCCTCCTGATCCCCCGCCTGGCCGACAGGACAGCCCTCATCGTCGCCCTGGTCTCGGCCCTCTGTGCCGTCCTGGGTGCCCTGTACCTGCCCGGCAGCTGGTACATTATTATCGCCGCCGTGGCCGCCACCCTGGTGGGCGGATTAATGGAAAGGAGCAGTTCCAATGAAGAGTAGTGTAATCCCGATCATCCTCGGCATGGCCGCTGCCACCTACCTCACCCGGATTGGCGCCCAGCTCATCTTTTCCCACGCCGGTATACCAGCCTGGCTGGAAAGGTGGCTGAAGCATGTCCCCACCGCCTTCCTGACTGCCCTCATCGTGCCGGCTCTGCTGCTGCCCCAGGGCTATCTGGATCTGTCCCTCAACAACAGCTACCTGCTGGCGGGCATCGTCGCCGCCTTTACCGCCTATAAAACAAAGAACGTCCTCCTCACCATTGTCCTGGGAATGGGAGTTATTATAACCCTCAACAAACTGGTACTGTAAATGCCCTCCTTCACCTTCCCCCTTGCCGGGGCGGGAAAACCCTTCCCGCCTTTTTTTTTGTTGTTATTTTTGCTACAGCCCCTTGCTTGTCGACCAGAAATTGCATACCATTATAGTATAAAGTAAAACGCCCTAAAAATTTTACTAAGCCGCGGGTTGGCGGCGACAGAAGGAGGAGAAACCCTTGCAAAAGAACCTCAAAAAACTGTTATCCGTCCTGGTTATCGTCGGCTTATTGTTCTCCTGTGTCTCCTGTTCCAGCCCACCGGATGAGGGAGCAGATGAAGGCGAAGTAGAAGTAATGGAAACGGAAGTACTGGTGGTGGGCAGCGGCCTGGCAGGCCTGTCGGCGGCCGTGAAGGCTGCAGAAGAGGGTGCTGAGGTCATAGTGTTGGAAAAAATGAGCGCCATCGGCGGTAACTCCGCCCTTTCCGGTGCCGGGATCGGTGCCCCGGCCTCTGCCGTTCAGAAGGAACACGGCATCGTTGACTGCCCGGAAGATTATGTGGAGCTCTGGATGGAATACAACAAGGACGGGCGGCCGGAAAACCCTGCCCCCGTTTACGAGCGCTGTCTCTTCATCGCCGAGCGGGGCGCCGAGATCATCGACTGGCTCATCTCCCTGGGCTATGAATTCGACCGGCCCACTGACTTCGATCTAATTGAAGGCGTTGACCGTTTCCACTATCCCTCCAACTACAGAGGCGGTGCCGGCCAGGTACAGCGCATGGCAGAGGTAGCCGAGGAAAAGGGCGTGGAAATCCTCCTGGAAACCAGGGCCACTGAGCTCATAACCGACGACAGCGGTGCCGTGGTGGGGGTAAAGGCGAAGCAAAATGGTGAAACCAAGGAATTCCGGGCCAAGGCAGTGGTCCTGGCAACGGGTGGGTTCGCCCAGAGCCCCGAACTGGTGGAACGTTTTTGCCCCGAGCACAAGGATGTCATCAGTGTCGCCAGTGTTTCCAATACCGGCGATGGTATCCTTATGGCCGAAGAGATCGGTGCCGCCCTCTTTGAATATCCCTGGCTGATGGGCATGTCCTACCGGGCCACTGCCGACCCCCAGAGTTCCCTGAACATGCTGGGCGGACCCTGGGAGCAGAGCCCCCTGGTAGACAGGACCGGGGCCCGCTTTATCAACGAATACTGCCACCCCCTCACCTACTCCACCATGATTATCCGGGATGCAGGCCCCTACTACTGCATCTACGGTTCCGATGACGAGGAAACCGTGGCCATCCTGGAAGAAAACCTGGACAGCGGCCTGGTCTTCAAGGGTGAAACCCTGGAAGAGCTGGCAAAAGTCTGCGGCTTCGATACCGAAACCTTTGTGACCACCATCGAGCGCTACTGTGAAGGAAAGAGAAAGGGCAAAGATGAAGACTTCGACGCCCGGGTTGACTTTATGGTGGCCCCGGAAACCGGACCCTACTACGCCGTCCAGATGACCCCTACCAACATGGGTTCCATCGGCGGCATCAAGACCAATACCAATGCCGAAGTACTGCGGACAGACGGCAGTGTCATCAAGGGCCTGTACGCTGCCGGCGAGGTGGCCAACGGCGACCTCTACGATATTGCCTACATGTCCGGCACCTCGGTCCTCAACTGCTATGTAATGGGCCGGATAGCAGGGGAAAATGCCGCCAGGCTGGCCGCCGGAGCAAATTAATAATTGGTACCAAAGGCCATAACTCAGCCCGGGTTATGGCCTTTCCTCTGCCCCTTTGCCAAAGACTGACCGGGGTCTTTTCCCGGCCGGCCTTGACAGATCCAGGATCTTTATGGTACCTTCTAGCTAGGTAAGGCTGGCCAATGGGAAAACTTAATACTGCACGGGGAGCCCAATCATGGCTGAGAGTGGACCTGATGGTTCAGACCCGTATAACCTGATCTGGGTAATGCCAGCGAAGGGACTTTTACGGCAGCGAGCATCACTACACTTTTACCCAGTCCAAGGCGGTAAAAGTTTTTTATTCTCCTGCACTGCCTGGACTTTCTGATTTTGTTTGGATAGGGCCCTCCGGCAAGGAGGGCCCTTTTGTCGGTCGGGGGTAAAATTATAAAACATCTCAGGGAGGTAAAGGAATATGAAAACCCAAAGGTTGACCCTGGCGGCACTTTTTATCGCCATTGCCACCCTGACGGGCCATGTCTTCTACATTCCCGTCGGCTTTTCCAAGTGTTTCCCCATCCAGCACACCGTCAATGTCCTGGCGGCCGTCCTCCTGGGACCCTGGTATGGCGTTGCCATCGCCTTTGTCACTTCCCTGCTCCGCAACGTCCTGGGGACGGGCACCCTGCTGGCCTTTCCCGGCAGCATCTTCGGTGCCCTGCTGGCGGGGGTCTTATACCAAAGGACTGGCAAAGTGCTGCTGGCTTCCCTGGGGGAAGTGGTGGGGACGGGCTTTATAGGGGCCCTGGCCGCCTATCCCATCGTAAAGCTGGTCATGGGCCAGGAGACGGCCATCTTCTTCTATGTGGTCCCTTTCCTGACCAGCACCGTCGGCGGCACCATAATCGGCAACCTGATCTTAAAGGCCCTAACTTCCCTCAACATCAGAATAGGGAATTCGGAAAAGAGTATGTAATGGCCCTTTGCGAAGCGGACAAAATACGGGCGGAGATGATACAGATGGAGCTCCTCAGCAGAGCGGCCTCCCTGCGGCCGTTAATAATAGAAAAAAAGCCCCTCATCCACCACATCACCAATTTTGTTACGGTAAATGACTGTGCCAACATCACCCTGGCCATCGGCGCCTACCCCATTATGGCCAGGGACGAGGCCGAGGTGACGGAGATTGTCTCCAGGGCCGCGGCTTTAGTGCTGAATACGGGAACCTTAAGCCCCGGCGCCGTCAAAGCCATGCTCCTGGCGGGGAAGAAGGCCAACACCCTGGGGGTGCCCGTCATCCTCGACCCTGTGGGGGTAGGGGCAAGCCGCCTGCGCCAGGAAGCCGTCGCCGAGCTCCTCAGCCGGGTGCAAATCTCGGTCCTGAAGGGGAACATGTCGGAAATTAAGTTCCTGGCCGGTTTAACCGCCGCTGCCAGGGGTGTAGATGCAACGGCCGACAGCAGGGGAAGTGAAAGGGCGGCCTGGGAGCTGGCCGGGCGGCTGGGCTGCGTGGTGGCCATAACGGGCAGGCGGGATGTCCTTTCCGATGGCGAAAAAACCTACTATGTGGACAACGGACAGGAAATGCTGACCAGGGTCAGCGGCACCGGCTGCATGACCACTTCTTTGATCGCCTCCTACTGCGCCATTACCGGCGATTACCTCCTGGCGGCCCTGGGGGGGCTATTGACCATGGGGATTGCCGGTGAGCTGGCCTACCGGACCTTGCAGGACAATGAGGGCCCCGGCACCTTTAAAGCCAGGCTCTTTGATGCCGTCTACAATCTCAGCCCGGCTGCCATGAAGGAACTGGGAGCAGTAGTTGCTGCCCAATAAAAGGGGGACAGCCCTCTACCCTATCTGGGATAGAGGGCTGTCTGTTTTATCTTCCCCAAGGCTCAGCGCTCAAAGCGGCTCAAGAAGGCCCTGGTACGCTCATTTTGGGGATTGTTGATGACCTGTTCCGGGGGCCCTTCTTCGACGATAACCCCCCCGTCGATGAAAATAACATGATCGGCCACATCCCGGGCAAAGGTAATTTCATGGGTTACGATCACCATAGTCATCTTCTCCGCCGCCAGATCCTTGATGACCTTCAGGATTTCCCCCGTCAGTTCAGGGTCCAGGGCCGAAGTCGGCTCATCGAAAAAGAGGACCTTGGGGTTTAAGGCCAGGGCCCGGGCTATGGAGACCCGCTGCTGCTGTCCCCCCGACAGCTGGTAGGGGTAGGCGTTTTCCTTATCGGAAAGGGACATTTTTTCCAGCAGGTCGCGGCCGATGGTCAGGGCCTCTTCTTTGCTCTTCTTCTGCACGGTAATGAGGGCATCGGTGACATTCCTGATTACCGAATAGTGGGGAAAGAGGTTAAAGTTCTGGAAGACCAGGCCGTAGTAGCCCTGGATTTTTTTCAGCTGTTTGGGGGGCGCCATGACTGCCTTCCCATCGGGGCCGGTCCAGACGGCGTGTTCCCCCAGGTAGATCAATTCCCCCGCGTCCATGGTTTCCAGCATGGTTGCACAGCGGAGCAGGGTGGACTTTCCAGAACCCGAGGGCCCGATAATGGCAACAACCTGGCCCTCCTCCACCTCCAAGGAAATATCTTTAATTACCTCGAGGTCACCAAAACTCTTGCGCAGGTGCCTGATCTCGAGATATTTCATAAGGGTAACCTCCTAGCGAAAGTAATCCAGCTTTTTTTCAATCCATTCCATGATTGCGGCGACAATAAAGTTGAACACATAATAGAAGATCCCTGCTGCTACGAAGGGCAGCACCGATGATTGGGCAGAAGCTATGGCCTTGGCGACGGTGAACATCTCAGAAACAGATATAGTAAAGGCCAGGGCGGTATCCTTGATCAGGGTGATGACTTCGTTGGTCACCGCCGGCAGGATGCGTTTGATGACCTGGGGCAGAATAATCCTGACAAAGGTCTGGGCCTTGTTGTAGCCCAGCACCTGGGCCGCCTCGTACTGCCCCACATCTATAGATTCGATCCCGCCCCGGTAGATCTCGGCAAAGTAGGCAGCGTAATTGAGGACAAAGCCGACGATTGTGGCCAAAAAACGATTGGGGGTCGGCAGTCCAAAGATAAAGTAAGGTCCAAAATATACGACCATCAATTGGAGAATTAGGGGTGTTCCCCGCATGATTGAAATATAGAATTTGATGACATTCCTCAAGATCGGGTTCCTGGACATGCGGCCAAGGGCTACAAACAGGCCCAGGGGAAGGGAAAAAAGCAGGGTGAGGCTAAATATTTCCACGGAAACCCACATGCCCTCGGCCAGTTTTGCGACCAGTACAGACCACTCCACAATGTTGCCCCCTTCTCACAGAAAAGAAAGGGCTATCTCGGCAGGGATAGCCCTTTCCCTTGCGTGCAGCATTTATACCCGGTATTACTTACCGATTGTAGTTACGTCTTTACCAAACCAATCGTTGGAGATACGGGCCAGGGTACCATCGGCGGCCATTTCCTCCAGGGTGGCCTGGACTACATCCCGCAGCTCCGTATTCCCCAGCAGGAAGCCGACACCATATTCTTCGGCAGCCAGTTTTTCTTCGAGGACGAAGAGGTTCTCTCCCCTTCTCTCGATTTTGTAATTGGCCACAATCTCGTCCATGGCCACGGCATCGACGGCTCCAGCTTCCAGGTCCATAAGGGCACTTTCATAATCGGCAGCCGTCAGATACTCGCCAAAGGTTTCTACTAAATCGGGCCTATCGGCCAGGGCCGCCTCGGCACTGGAGTCCATCTGGACAACTACCTTCTTGCCTGCCAAATCGGCCAGAGTCCTGATATCGGAATCGCCCCTGACGACAAAGACCTGGTTGTTGGCCATGTAGGGTTCAGTCCATGTATATTTATCTTCCCGTCCATTGATGGTAAAGCCATTCCAGACACAGTCGATATTCTTCGTCGACAGTTCCATGTCCTTGGCATCCCAGGCGATGGGCTGCAGGACAAGTTCCAGTCCCAGCCGGTCGGCCACTTCGGCGGCCAAGTCCAGGTCAAAACCGGTGAACTGGCCATCATCGCCGACAAAACCCATGGGTGGGAAGTTTTGGTCAAAGCCAACGGTAAATTTGCCCGGAACTACCGTGTTATATGCGGTTCCTTCGCCATTTCCTTCAGCATCTTCGCCGGCAGGTTCTTCGGCAGGGCCTGAGGAGCAGGCTGCCAGGCTCAACACCAACGCTGCCGCAAGTAATAGTGCCAATAATTTTTTCCTCATCGCGGTTCCCCCTCCTGTATTTATTATCTGTCCTTCGCTTTATGATTTTACCATGGTAAAGGAAAGAAGTCAAGGGCTTGTTCGCTAAAATAATATTAAATTTTATCCCGGCTATTATTATAAACCTATTTCCATCACCAGTCCCAGCCCCTGCCATGGCCTGCCTTTGTCCCTGGAAGGGAAGAGGCGCAGTTCTTCCCTGCGCCTCCCTACCTTCAATTATATATTTTCACCAGCCGGAGCCTGCCATCCCAATCGACAGTCCGGACTCCCAGCAGTTCCCCGACAAAGCGGAGGGGCACCATGGTGCGGCCCTGCCTGATCACCGGCCTGGTATCCATTGTAAAAGTCTTACCATTAATTGTGGCTTTCGGGTTATCGATGGTCAGGACCAATTCCCGCCCTCCCCGAACAATGGTGACTTTGCGGCTGGCCCCATCCCACTTCACCTCTGCCCCCAGGGCCTCGGCAATAGCCCGCACGGGCACCATGGTCCGGTCATTGGCATCGATATGGGGGGCAACATCAAAGATGACGGGGACTCCGTCCACAAAGACGACGATTTCCTTCCCCAGGTCCGGCCACTGGAGGGGCTGGGAGCCGTAAATCAGATATTTTTCCCGCTCCCTTTTGAATTTCTCCAGCTGGGGCTGATAGCTGGCCTCTATCTCCTGGGGGCTGCGGTTCTGCTCCAGGTACTGGCCGATGGTGGCCGTCCCCATGATTTTGTCGAACATGACAATGGTCTCCCCGCTCTTGGGTACCTTAAAGTCCTTTTTCAACTGCTTGGCGTAGGCCAGGGCGTAGAGGCCTGTCCGGGCCGGGTTGAAGGTCCGGTAGTCGGTAATTTCCAGCTTCACACCGCCGGAACTGCCCCGGGGATCGGGTATAAACCTGACGCCGGCAAGGCCAGCCCTGTTCAGCAGGCTGGCAAATTTTTCGGAATCAATGCCCGTTCCCCCAATCCACTTGAACTGATCCCGCTGGCCGACGCCGGTACCCTCACCCAGACCTGTGGCCATGTAGCCGAAGGCCGAGACCAGATCTGGTATATTGGGCGAAGTCTGGACAAAGGGCAGGCCTGTGTCCTGGAAGATCATGTCCCGGCTATAACCCTCCATGGGAATCACCAGGAGCTCGGCCCCAATCTTCCGGTTGAAGAAGCGGGCCAGCTCCCCGGCCGTCATGCCGTGGGCCATGGGAAGGTTGTCGACACCGACAAAGGAGATGAAGCGATCCTCCATTACCGGCCCTTCGACGGTCAGTCCTCCCAGGGGGTTAGGCCTGTCCAGGACAAGGACGGGTAACCCCTCCCTTTGAGCCGCCACCAGGCAGTAATTCAGGGTAGACATATAGGTATAGGAGCGGGCACCGATATCCTGGATGTCAAAGACCAGCACATCGATACCGGCCAGCATCTCCGGGGTAGGCATCCTGGTAGCACCGTAGAGGCTGTAGACTGGGATCTTGAGCCGGGGATGGGTGTAGGACGCTACGTATTCACCGGCCTTGGCCCGCCCGTCAATGCCGTGTTCCGGCCCGTAGAGGGCAACTAGATTAATGTCCCCAGCATGGTATAATATATCTATCAAACTTTCTCCCCTGCCGTTGACACCCGTTTGGTTGGTAACCAAACCCACCCGTTTCCCTGCCACCAGGGGGCGGAACTTTTCCAGCAGGACCTCGTTGCCCAGTTTTACCCGGGGGGAAGCGCCCAGGGCCGATCCTCCCAGGGTGACGGCAAGCAGCAGGGCCAAAACCACAGCAGCGATAAACCGGCAGGTACCAGATCTGTTTCCTTGCATGTTAATTCCTCCTTTTGTCCTCACTGGAATAGAAGACGGCTAACCATATGATAAGACGAAAAAACCCCTATTATGTTCCCCTAATTTGCCCGGGCAATTGCTTCCCAGCCGGGGGAAATTAATTAATCAACCTAAATATTTCATAAAAAAATATTGTGATTAATTATGTCCTCGGCAGGTAATTTGCCATCACATAAAGAATATATATTATGAACAATTAAAATAAATAAAAAAGGGGGGGATGTTATATATGGCTGTATAGGGATGACCAACACTATAACTTGCCCGAATAAAACTGAGGAGGGATACCATGTCAAACAAAGATGCACAAAGCATGGCGAGTGTTCTTATTGGTGCGGCATTCCTCATGGCAACTTCAGCCATCGGTCCCGGATTTTTAACCCAAACGGCGGTATTCACCGAACAGTTTAAGGCCAATTTCGCCTTTGTCATTTTATCATCGGTTATCCTCAGCCTCGGTGCCCAGCTCAACGTGTGGCGGGTTATCTCCGTCTCAGGCCTACGGGGTCAGGATATCGCCAACAAGGTCCTGCCGGGCCTTGGCTACGTGGTTGCCATTTTTGTTGCCCTGGGCGGCCTGGCCTTTAACGTGGGTAATATTGCCGGGGCGGCCATGGGCTTGAATGCCCTTGCAGGTTTAGACCTGAGAATAGGAGCAGTTATTTCCGCCCTTATTGCCGTCTACATTTTCTCCTCCAAGGAAGCTGGAAACTTGATGGACCAAATCACCAAATATCTGGGGCTCCTGATGATTGCCCTCACATTATACGTAGCCTTTGTCACCAAGCCTCCGGTAGGCGAAGCACTTATACGTACAGTAGCCCCCACTGAAGTCTCCCTGTTACCCATCATAACCCTGGTGGGGGGAACGGTGGGAGGATACATTACCTTCTCCGGCGGTCACCGCTTGCTGGATGCCGGTATTTCCGGGGTTGAAAACCTGGATAAGGTCAACCGCAGTGCCGTCAACGGAATGGTAATTGCCGGGATCATGCGGGTCCTCCTCTTCCTGGCCATCCTGGGCGTGGTCTCCACCGGTGCCACCCTGGATCCGGGTAACCCTCCGGCTTCCGCCTTCCAGATTGGGGCCGGAACACTGGGTTACAAATTCTTCGGCATTGTCCTGTGGTCGGCCGGTATCACCTCGGTCATCGGTGCCTCCTTTACCTCCGTTTCCTTCCTGCGCACCCTCTTTGACGTCGTCGGCCGGAATGTGAACAAGTGGATCATCGGATTTATTACCGCTTCCACCGTCCTTTTTGTAACGGTGCAGCAGCCGGTAACCCTGCTGGTTCTGGCCGGCTCCTT
>ERZ773359.1185-NODE-1185-length-36763-cov-7.767762_pt1 | contig 36763 bp, 31 predicted proteins | sample MGYA00374955_ERZ773359 | MGnify/ENA primary metagenome ERZ773359 (study PRJEB29098, sample SAMN04486028) | biogas fermenter metagenome | study: EMG produced TPA metagenomics assembly of the Biogas fermentation microbial communities from Germany - Plant 4 DNA1...
GGGATATAATATAGCTCATCCTGGCTAAATAATCCGCTAGGATGTAGTAACTATCCCAATAGGGTTGGTGATCCAGGTAGGAGGGAGGAAAATCTCTTTTCCTATATCCTTCTATGGAATAAAGGACCAGGTGTTGACATATAAGGTTAATGCCCAAAGCGAATTGCCAATCTGCCACCCTTTTCATCTCTGCAAAATCAAGATCCCAGCCTGATGCACCAAAGGTCTCTGATAGTACCCGTTCCTTACCCAACTGGTTTCCAACGCTGGATACTTCCTTAACTATTAGATCATTCCCAACCTGCTCTATTTCATCCTCGGTGTTAAAGAGCATATCAATTCCTGGATATTGCATAAACTCGTAATGGGGCATTACACTTCCGCTATGGGTAGGATTTGGAAATGCATGTTCCCAATAATGACCCGTTAGGTTAAGATTGTTTCTTTCACACCATTGGTATATATTTTGTACGAAGAATTCATTAAAGAGCCTGGTCATCACATCCCAATAATCGAACCTGATTTTCTTATAATTGTTTATCTTAAAAAACAATTCAGGTAAATGATCTATAATACAATATCCCTTTTTATCTCTAAAGTACTCTTCGAATTGATAGGTCCAGGGTAAATAATTTTTCCCCGCTGTATTTACATTAAAATTCGGCTCATCGGTAAAGATTCCGGGTATAGTATCCCCAAAATGTTCCTTTAAATCCTTTTTATACTTTTCATGAGTGATTTCGATAAATCTGTCTACTGCATCCTTATAGCAAAGATCGGTATATGGTTTATTGTTGCATCTGCCCAGTTTATCCATAAATGCAATTCTGAAAACCAATACCAAAGTATTCTCCTTAACCACATCTTCCTTTGGGATGTTTGTGATATCTTCATAAGAAATGTTTTCTCCAGATCTACGGGGCAGATATACTTTTAATTTCGAATCTATTTCATCTATCTGACTGTGTGGTATTTCAAGCATTTCCAAGGCTTTTGCACCATATTCAGGATTATCCTGTACAACCATTCCCCCGGCGCTGCCGCTAGGAAATCTATCTTCATCATAGAGCCATGCCTTCATTCCCAAACTTTCTGCCTCTTTTACTGCGACACTAATTGCCTTCATAAAGTCCTCACCAAGGTATTCATCCATGAGCCCGCCTCTGGGATGCATATAAAACCCGCCTATGCCTTGCTTGTACATCTGATGAATTTGTCGAATGATTTCATCCTTTCCCATTTTGTGGTTCCATGACCAGAACGGTGCAGAACGATATTCCATAGGACAATCTCTAAAGCGTTTATAATCTACCATTAGCTTTACCCTCCCAATCTCTTCAAAGCCTAACACGCTCTAAAGGAAAATCTTTCATGATAAAATAATATTTTAGCGTTTCCACTGCTCTGTATTATTTATCTTAAAATATTTATCCAAATATAACAAGGAAAAACAGGCATCTTTCGTTTATTTACTATTTTGTTAGGAGATAAATTATCTATGAACCCCACATCCTTTGTTAGTATTATTGAATGTGGAGTATTTGTAATAGGATTCTATGCAACATTTTTACCTTAAATTATAGGATAAAATACTCCAAAAAAACCTGGTAGAAATTCTACCAGGTTTTTTGAGTTAAGTAATATTTACTTGAGACCTTCGTTTAATTCATCCAATATTGGCTGAACTCTTGGCATCATGGATTCTACCCATGCTTCCCACTCAGCAGCAGGATCAGCATTTGGATTAGCGATTATCTCTGATAGTTTAGTTTTCGCATCCATACCAAAGTTGCCGTATTTATCCTTTTCAGGAGCGGAGAAGAAAGCCATATCGTAATTTACAGGCTTAACCTTAAAGTTCAGCTTGTTCAATTTCTCATACAAGCTTATATGTTCATTGATACCAAATTCCATGGCGGTATGATTGATCTCAGGTACTAAGGTAGCAGGTGTAAATGCACCAAAGGCATAATCTGCATATGGGCTTACATATCTGTTGGTTTCTGGATCGATTTCCCATAGCACCTTAACTTCACCGTTGGCATCGATTTCATAGTCTTTACCTTCAAATCCCAATTCGTTGAAAAGTAATCCTTCCTCAGAGTTCAGGAAATCCCAGAATTCAAGGATACGATCCATCTTTTCATCGTCAACCTTATTGGAAAATGCGGTAACTGTCCAATAGTCCTCGGTTTGGGTCAACCAAACATCGCCATTTCGATCCTTAACAATAGCGGGACCCATATCTGTATCTTTTTCAATAACTCCATTTTCTAACATTTCCTTACTGAAGTTATTATATACACCTACACCGCCCTGGTATCTGGCAAAGGCGCGTCCGGCCTTAAACAGTTCTTCATCTTCACCACCGCTAAAGCCCATATTGTCCTTCCAGATGAGGCCATCCTGGTACATCTGCCAGGTTTCAACAACTTCTTCTTTATAGCTGTCCAAGGTCGGTGGCCATACCCACTCGCCATCTACCTTGATATATGCACAGGTTTCATTACCTTCTGCAGGAACAGATCCTATGAAGAGTACCGGTGCATGTGGGAATGCCCATGGAGGCATAACCAGACCAGCTGTATTTCCGGCACCATTGCCACCTGGATCTTTTTCTATAACTGTCTTAATGAGATTCTTCCATTCTTCCCATTCATAGATATCGTCCTCATTGTAGAGTCCAACAGCTTTAGCCCAATCCCTGCGGTAGATCCAAACAGAGGAATATGTATTCTTAACCATTGGATCGTACCTTCTTGAGGAAGGCCAAGCATACAATTCACCATCAACCTCCAGGTGCTTGAATGATTCCATGTTGTCAACCCGGTCTTGGAGATTGGGATACTTGGCTATCAGATCATATGGTATAGGCTTGAAGGCGCCTTGTTTTGCCCAGGTCTTGTACTGGTTGGACTGGGCACCCTTTAGATCCCACCATATAAGGTCTGGGGTATCGTTAACACTTATCCAGTTATTGATCTTTTCGTTCCAATCACCCCAGTTTACAGGCCAATACTCGAACTCGAGACCGAATTTTTCCTTAACGTAATCCATTTTTGGGTTATTGCCGTTCTTCTCGGCATCCATTACGTTCATTGAAACAGTAATAATTTCCCGATCTGAAGTTGAGGGTTCATCCTCATCTTCCTTGTCCTTATCCTTATCTACTACTTCTTTATCACCAGGATCTGCAGGATCAGTCTTGTCAGGTTCCTTGCCTGTTCCACAACCAGCAATGATACCCAACAATAAAACCATTGCAACTATTAAACATAATAGCCTTTTAGTTGACATAATTTTGAGACACTCCTTTCATTTTTGTCACCATATATAGTTATATATTGTAAATCCGGTGCTATAACACCGGGTTTTACACAAGATCCGGTTATTCCTTAACTGCTCCCAGCGTTAAACCTGAAAGAAAATATCGTTGTAGGAAGGGATATAGCATCATTATAGGAAACATAGTAACCACAACAGCAGCCATTTTAATGGAATCTCCGTATACATCAGGCTTTTCTTGTCCTGGTAATAGCTGTTGGCTTAGAAACTGTGCATCCTGAATTATTTGCCTTAGTATCAATTGAAGGGGCTGTTTTTCTACCTTTCTTATGAACAAAAGTCCATGCCACCACTCATTCCATTTATCTACCGCATAATAAAGTGCAAAAGTAGCTAGTATCGGCAGGGAAAGGGGAAGAATGATACGAATCAAGATAGTAAAATCTCCTGCCCCATCTATTTTCGCTGATTCTTCAAGAGATGGAGGTATTCCGGTAAAAAAGTTTGAAACAATCAGCATATAAAAAACATTTATTCCTGTAGGTAAGATCATTGACCAAAGACTGTTAGTTAATCCCAGGCCGTTAATAATTAAGAAGTAGGGAATGATACCACCTGAGAAATACATGGTAAAGACTATTAAGAATCTAACAAATCGTCTTCCCGGTATATCCTTAGTTAAGGCATATGCACACAGAACCGTAAGCAGCATACTGTATAATGTACCTGCCACAGTTATAAATACTGAATTCCCTATACCGTACCATATCAAACGAAAATCAAAAATAAACCTATAGTTGTCCCAAATAACCTCTTTAGGCCACAGAAGTAAAGGTGATCTAACATAAACTGTTTGGGGTACCATTGATACCAAAACAGCGTTATAAAAGGGTAATATAACTGACAATGAGAGAAGCGACATTATAATAATTAGTATTGCATCCCCAATACTAAACCTGCGAATGCGATTCCTTTTTGGAACTTTTATATCCAAGGAAGATTTATGTGTTGCATCAGCCACCTCACGTCACCTCCTTAAATTATACCGTCATGACCTGCACGCCTGGCAATTGCGTTTGCGGTCATTATAAGCGCAAAATTGATAACGTTTTTAAACAAACCTACTGCAGTAGGGAATCCCATATCCATTGAAACACCACGTCCAAAGGTAATACGATAAACATATGTATCTAGGATATCAGCCACGGGATATACTGGTGGTGTATATAGATTAAAGATCTGGTCAAAACCTGCCTCCATTACCCAACCGACACGGAGTAGAAGTTGAATCACAATAATCCCCATAATTCCTGGAATGGTTATATGCCATACCTTCTGCAGCCTATTGCATCCATCAATGGTAGCTGCTTCATAATACGAAGGATCTATTCCTGCTATTGCAGCAAGATATATGATTGTTCCCCAGCCTGCCTCTTTCCATATATCCGTTATGATGAGGAAGGATCTAAAAGAGGCCTTGGAATAAAGCATGTTCCAGTTCGTTGCCATTTCGGGAGAATAAAGAGCAACAAGCTTCTTGATAACACCACTATCCCCAAACATATTAAGGACAAGGCCTGAAACTATAACCCAGGATAAAAAGTGAGGAAAGGTTAGAATGGTTTGAGTAAATCTACGGAAACGATTGAAATATACTTCGTTGATCATCAAGGCTAATATTATCGGTACTGGAAAGCCAAAAATGATTCTATAAAGGGATATTATGATGGTATTCTTAAAAGCAACAAAGAATTCCGGTTCAACAGTCATACGCTTGAAATGGTCAAAACCTATCCAGGGGCTTCCCGTAATCCCTTTATTTAGCATATATTCCTTAAAAGCAAGTTGTAAACCGTAGAGGGGAAGGTATTTAAAGATTATAAAAAAAGCCATTGGTAACAGAAGCATAAGATAAAAATATCTATTACGCCATATCTCCTTTTTTAGGTCAGTTCTGCCATGAGGCCTACTTAGTGATCGATTTGTAGCCATAATCTACAATTCCCCCTTGTTCTCTGCCTAGTACGTATGGATTGTCAATTATATTGCTTTATCAAAACTGATAACTATTACAAGTCATAAAAAATGGTAAGCAGCTTACTCAGTGAATTAATTATATACCCATTGACTCATTTTGGCAAGCATAAATAAACTCGAGTACTACTTTATGGATACAGTTATAACATAATAAGAACTTCCGAATCCTACAAACAAAGCCCCGGGCCATGTTAAACTGCAATTCCTGCGAACTAATGAATTTGTTACCGCCTAAATTCCCAGTTTATATTCCACTTTTTCTTGTCAAATTATCTTCTTAGTGGTACAATGTTTGTGTTTGCTTAGTTTAAGTAGTCCACATGAATCTTATACGCCATTGTTTTTTTAAGGAGGTGTAGGAAATGGCAAGAGTATGTGATATATGTGAAAAAGGAAAAATATCCGGCAAAACCATTAGTCACTCTAACAGAAAAACCAATAGATTTTGGCAACCAAACATAAAAAAAGTAAAGGCCATAGTCAATGGCAGCCCTAAAACTGTCAAGGTATGCACTCAGTGCATCAAGTCAGGAAGAATAGAAAGGGCCCTTTAATCGTGGGCATAAAAAAACGTGCGTAACAGCACGTTTTTTGTCTATCTATAATCTTTGCGGCGAAACATTCTTATCAATCTACCTAGAAACCACGGTAGTTTTATAACATAGATTCTCATAGGGCTCACCTCCGCCCCATCAGAAGTAAAACTCCCAAACCTATCAGAAAAAGACCAAATAATACCATCCAAGCCCATATGGGAATATAAATAAGTACTAACAACACTCCGCCTGAGATCAAAACAACAGCGATTACTCTATCCCAAAAAGGGGTCTTTCTTTTGAAAAACCGGTTTACCATAGTTTCACTTCCCCGCCATAGTACATATGTTTTATTCTATGCATGAATCATAACTTGTGTGACAGCGAGGTATAGGCGGAGCTACCATGCGAGCAATATTAAGTATCGTTATACACTCTCTGCTTCTTCCCTTAATCTCTTTATCATGTCCTTTGGATTCTGGGATTTGAATATGGCTGATCCCGCTACAAAAACATTGGCTCCGGCCAATCTTATTTCTCTTATATTATCAATGGATATACCCCCGTCTACCTGGATATCAATATCCAAACCCGATTCGCAGATTCTCCTGTTAAGTTCTTTAATTTTTCCCATAACGGCAGGTATAAACTCCTGCCCTCCAAAGCCGGGATTAACACTCATCAACAAGACCATATCCAAATCGGCCAGTACATAATTCAAAACCTCCAGGGGAGTTGATGGGTTTAAGGATACCGCTGCCTTAACACCCCTTCGCTTAATCTGTTGGATAGCTCCGTGTAAATGTGGTAACACCTCTGCATGGACAGTTATTATATCGGCTCCGGCATCCACAAAATCGTCAATATAATCCATAGGATTATTCATCATAAGATGAACATCAAAAGGAAGACGCGTCCGATCCCTTAAGGCTTTTATTACAATAGGCCCAATTGTAAGATTAGGCACAAAATGCCCATCCATAACGTCTATATGAATGTAGTCAGCCCCTCCATCATCCAACATTTCTACCTGGTCTCCCAGCCTGGAAAAATCAGCCGAAAGAATTGACGGTGCTATCTTTATCACCATATATTCCTCCTAAGCTCCCTTAGTTCGTTTAGTATTCTTACATATCTCTGGTAACGACCTTCCGATATCATTCCATCGGATACTGCTTCCTTTACCCTACATCCGGGTTCTTGGTCATGTACACAACCATTGTACCTGCACCCATGATTATAATCTAGAAAATCAGGATACAGATAAGCCAAGTCCTGGGGTTCCAGTTCATCCATATTCATAGTGCTAAATCCGGGAGTGTCAACTATCATAGCTCCCGAAGGCAGGGTTAAAAGTTTGGTGTGGCGGGTGGTATGTTTACCCCTGTTGATTTTATAGCTAAGGTCCCCGGTTTCCAACTGCTTCTCTGGATATAGTATATTAATAATAGATGACTTTCCTACACCTGATTGACCTGCTAAGCTAACAACCTTTCCCTTGATGATTTCAAGAAGCGGTTCAAATCCAATTCTTTGCTTGCAGGATAGAGTTATAATAGGATAACCGGTAGGCTTATATATATCTATAATTCCATCTATGGTACTATCCCCCACCAGATCTGTTTTGTTTATTAGTAGGAGTATCTCCACACCATTATATTCGGCATTTACCATGAGTTTATCCACTAAATAATAATCGGGCATTGGATGGGTGGGCGCAATAACGATTCCTAAAATATCTATATTGGACACGGCCGGACGAAGCAGTTGATTTTTTCGAGGCAGTATTTCTGTAATAGCCCTATCAGCTATTGACACTACGACATTATCCCCTACCATTGGTACGATATTATCCTTTCTGAATATGCCCCTAGCCCTACATCGTAGAATCTTATCGTTAATCAAAACATCATAGAAACCACCTACACCCTTTGTTATAATACCCTTTTCCATTAACCAGCATCTCCCCCTTTTTTTGTGAAATCTACTGTTGTCTCAAAGGACAACTCATCATCTATATAAACTTTATATTCTGCCACACCTGTGCCTACCAGCGGAATAATCAGCTCTTCGTCACTTACTGTGTGAAATCTATTATAGACCTCTGTAGTCTTACCATTTTGGGTCTTTTTAACAACAATATTTACTGTTAACCTATCAGTAATGGTGGAAAGGTCGATACTTATTTCCTTTGGATAGGTAGGCTGAGGTCCCAAACTCACAACAAGATCAATTACCCTGTATTCCGAAACAACTTCACCATGCTTTAAGCTCTGTTCAATTACAGTACCCTTGCTGGCTGTTTCGTGGTACCTCTCCTCCTTCACCTTTCCAAATTTCAGCTTATCCCCTTCGATCATCTGCTTTGCGACATCGAGTTTCTGTCCGACATAATTCCCTACGATTACTACTTTTTCCTCTGGGCCCAGACTTACGGTCAACCAGATCTCTGAGTTTTTTGGTACTTCGGTATTAGCCTCCAGGGATTGACCTATAACTGTATCACTTGGGAATTCGCTATTTACATATTGATGCTCACCTATTATAAAACCTTCGTTTTCCAGGATGATCTCTGCCTCGCGAATGGTCCTTTGTTCAACATCTGGAACAACCACGGTCTCAGGTCCCAGGCTTAGGATCACTTTTACGGTAGAATCCGGTTTAACCTTAGTACCCACATCCGGATCCTGGGAAATTATACGACCGGCTTCCACATTATTATCAAAGACACTTCCATCCTCCTTAAGGTACAAACCAAGCTCCCTTAAATACTCATACGCATCATCATAGGTCCAATCAACTACATTGGGAACCTCAATTTCCTTTGATGTAAAGTTGTTATTGTATACACGCATACCAATATAAAATGCTAATCCCATTATAAAGGTAAAAATAAATATCATCACGACTGCCCTTATCCAGGGCCTCTTTTTCGGGTTTTTGATATCTTCGTCCTCGGATAAAGCATCATCGGCTTCCCTGTTCGCTTCTATATTAATTGGCTTTAAAACTTGGGTCGGTGCATCACTGTTATAATTTGTTACAACAAAATCACCGTTGGGTTCCTCAAGGGCTCGCCTCAGATCCTTAATCATCTCCCCTGCGTTCTGGTAGCGTTCCTCGGGTAACTTACTAATGGCTTTTTGGATCACAGCCTGGAGACTCTTGTAAATCTTAGGATTAATCTCTCCAGGGGGCTTTACCCTTTCCTGAATGTGCTTAATGGCAATCGAGACGGCGGTGTCACCTTCAAAGGGCAGAGTCCCGGTAACCATCTCATAGAGAACTATGCCCAGGGAGTATAGGTCAGATTTCGCATCTATATAACCCCCTCTGGCTTGCTCCGGTGAAAAATAGTGGACAGACCCTATTACACTTGGGCCCGCTAAGGTAACGGTGGCTGAGGTCACAGCCCTGGCTATCCCAAAATCCGCTACCTTAACAGTATAATCGTTGCCGATCAATATGTTTTGAGGCTTGATATCCCTATGAATTATCCCGTTTTCATGAGCATGTTCCAGTGCTGCAGCTATTTGTAAGGCTATTTTAATCGCTTCTCTGGATTCAAGGTTTCCTTTTTCTCTTATGAAGTCTTTAAGGGTTTTGCCCCATACATATTCCATTACTATATAGTATATTCCGTCCTCTTGACCGACATCATAGACATTAACAATGTTATGGTGGGATAGACTCGCTGCTGCTTGGGACTCCCTTTTAAAGCGATATACAAACTCTTCATCTTCCACCAATTCCGGTCTAAGTATCTTTACAGCAACAAATCTATTTAGGAGACGGCACTTGGCTTTGTATACAATCGCCATTCCCCCGGCGCCTATTTTTTCAATCAGTTCGTATCTCCCGCCAAGTATTTTACCCAGCAACAGCATCACCCCTCTTTCTTCATGTTAGTATATTTAATGGCTACAACAGTAACGTTGTCCAAGCCACCTCTGTCCACAGCCTGATGAACCAGGCTAGAAGCAAGCTCTTGCATAGAATGAGCCGATTCCACTAAATCAATGTTTTCTTGTAAATCTACATGAAGGATTAATCCGTCAGTGCACAGAAGAATGATATCATCCTCTTCCAGCGGGATTTTATGACAATCTATATCTATATCATACTCGGTACCTAGGGCTCTGGTAATAATATTTTTTTGAGGATGCTTGTCAACCTCATCCGGTGTAATGGTGCCGTTATCCAATAATTCCTGTACCAAGGAATGATCCTTGGTTAATTGCTTTATTTGGCCCTTTCTAATTAAATATCCCCGACTGTCACCAACATGCCCCAAGTAGAGGATTCCCTGGGAAAAATATGCCGAAACCAAGGTTGTCCCCATCCCATTGTATGATTCATTGGACAAGGATACTTTAAATATCTTATTGTTGGAAACCTTAATGGCCTCTTCAATGAGCTCTATAGGGTCTTGTATATATTCATCCTTGTCCATCCTTTGGGACAAGTAGTCTATTACAGTTTCCACAGCCATTCGACTTGCCAGCTCCCCGGCATTATGTCCCCCCATTCCATCGGCTATCATAGCCAGGTTTTGGATTTTATTGGTGCTGGGAATATAGTAATAATCTTCATTGGATTTTCTAACCATACCTTTATGACTATATCCACCATATTCTAATAACATTTACCCCACCTCACCTTGTTGCTCCTTTAACCGATGGCTTTACCATCCTCTAATCAATGATTCACCTAGCAATACAGATAGATAGTTTGATAACGGCGGTTGAATCTACTAACGGATATAGAACGAACTAACCCTTTAATGTCCAATATGAACAAGATGCAGGTTTATCCTTCCGAGTTGTTTAAATATCCTCTTTTTAATTGACCACATGCTCCACCTATATCATGCCCCAGCTCTCTTCGTCTCGTCACCTGGATACCTGTAGATCTGAGAGTTTTTTCAAAAAGCTGGATCCTGGCTGCCGAGCTCCGCCTATATGGGGCACCTTCAATAGAATTTATGGGAATGATGTTCACATGACAGGGAAAATCTGCAAGCAACCGACCCAATTCCTCCGCTTGTTCCACTCCATCGTTTATACCATCTATAAGGGAATATTCAAAGCTCACCCTTCTCCCGGTCCTATTAAAATAGTATTTTGCGGCTTCTACTATTTCTCGTACACTATAAGCCGAGGCCACCGGCATAATCCTACGCCTCAATGCATCATTAGGGGCATGTAGGGATATAGCCAGGGTAATGGGTATATCCATATTAGCCAATTCCCTTATCTTGGACACCAGACCACAGGTAGAAAGGGTTATGTTTCTATAACTTATATTTAGAGTATTGGGGTCATGTATCAGACCCAGGAATTTAACGACATTGTCAAAATTATCTAAGGGCTCACCGCTACCCATAAGAACTATATTGCGAATGTTGCGTTCTCCGGTTTCTCCCAGGTCAGCATTCACCATCAAAACCTGGGCTACCATCTCCCCTACCTTTAAGTTACGTATAAGGCCCTGTCTGGTGGATTCGCAAAAGCTGCAGCCCATCCTACACCCAACTTGGGTGGATAGGCACAAAGTATTCCCATAATCATACCTCATCACAACACATTCTATTATATTACCATCATGGAGTAAACACAAATATTTAATCGTATCTCCTTTATCGGAAGTTATCTTTTTAATCTGCTTAACGTTTCCGATCATATATCTTTCTTTTAATCTTATCCTGGTAGTCTTGGGTAGGTTAGTCATCTCATCAAAACTTCTTTTTCCTTTATATACCCAGCCAAGAAGCTGCTTGACCCTAAAGCTGGGTTCCCCTAATTGTTTTAATATATCCATGATTTCTGTCGGGGATTTATCCAGTATGTCATCTTTCATTACCACTATAGTACGGTCCTCCTCATCTTAGCAATAAAAAATCCATCTACTCCATGGCGACCGGGAAATAATTGAATCATTCCTTCTCCCATTAAGGCATCGCGAAGGTTCTGAGGCAATTCTCGACTTAAATCCTCCATAACAAACTCGGGATATTTCCTTATAAACTTTTCAATAACCTTATGATTCTCCCATGGGTTTATTGTGCATGTGCTATAAACCAAAATCCCTCCCGGTTTAACATACCTTCTACAATTATCCAAAATATCCCATTGAAGCCGATATAGGGATTCCATACTTTTTTTCTCGATTCTCAGCCTAATATCCGGTTTTTTATGAAGTACTCCCCAACCGGAACAAGGAGCATCAATCAATACCCTATCCATACTGTCCTCCATCTTTGGATTAAATATGGTTGCATCCTGCACCCGGGTCTCGATATTTTTCATACCCATTCTCTCTACATTTTTATTAATTAGTTCTACTCTATGATCATGTATGTCATGGGCATATACCTTACCACTCATGTTCATAAGTTCTGCTATATAGATAGCCTTGCCCCCGGGGGCACTGCATGCATCTAAAATCCGTTCTCCCGGCTTTGGCGCCAGAATTTTACAAACAAGTATAGAGCTCTCTCCTTGTACGGTAAACATGCCCTTTTTATACAAGGGATTTAATTGTATATTTCCTATTCCATTCACCCTTAAAGCGTTATCAAAATATGGGCTCTTAGTACTATCTATTCCTTGTTGTTCAAGAGCATCTACCAATTCGTCCCTTGTCATCTTAACCCCATTTACCCTAATGGTGGTAAAGTTGGTGTCCATAGTGGATTTCACTATATCCCTGACTGACTGTATCCCATATTCCTCCACCCATAACTCCACCAGCCACAATGGGATCCCGAATAGAGATGACAAGGATCCTGTGTCAACGGGAGATTGTTTTGAAGCTTTCAATTCCTCCTTGTTCCGTGATATGTTTCTTAAAACTCCATTTACAAAGCCCTTCAAAGCATTAAATCCAAATCCAGTACATAATTTTACGGATTCGTTACAGGCAGCCGAGTCAGGCACCCTGTCCAAATAAAGTATCTGATAACATCCAAGCCTAAGGATGTTCTCCACCCATGGGTTGACCCCCTTCATTTTAGCGTACCTTCTTAGAACATTATCAATAAAAGCTTGATTCTCCAGCGTACCGTATACCAATTGAGTGATAAAGGAGGCATCCCGCTCTTGAAATCTAAACTTATCCAGATTCTCCTTGAGACTGATATTGGCGTATTTCCTATCTTCATTGACTTGTTTTAAAATAATTAAGGCAGTCTTTCGAACTTTATCCATAAACCCTCCATTACATTCAAAAAAGGGCCTATAAGCCCTTCTTTTTGCTATCGCCTTCTTCTGTCCCGTAACAGTAACAACCTTAATAATTGGGCAACGGCCGATGCCGCTGCTGCTACATAGGTTAGAGCTGCAGCGTTTAAAACCTTCTTAACGCTTTTTTCTTCATCTCTGGTAACAAATCCCTGGACACTGAGAAGCTCAACAGCTCGACTACTTGCGTTAAATTCTACGGGTAGAGTGATTAATTGGAAAGCTACAACGGCCAGGAAGAGATATATACCTATATCCAACATAGTCATAGCACCCATAATAAGACCTAGAAAAATAAACAGGAAGGCTGCTTGAGAGCCAAAATTAGCTATGGGTACGATTGCGTTCCGAATGCTAAGGGGTACATATCCATTGGCATGTTGTATAGCATGACCTGCCTCATGAGCAGCTACCCCAATAGCTGCTATTGATCTTCCATTATATACCGCATCTGATAATCTAAGAACCTTTTTTCTGGGATCGTAATGATCCGATAGATATCCTCCTATCCTATCAATGGGTATATCTCCCAGACCCATAGCGTCTAAAATTTTTTTTGCTACCTCTGCACCGGTATATCCACCGTAATTAGCTATGCTGATATACCTGTTAAATGTGCTTTGAACCTTGTATTGCGCATAAAAGGACAGAATAAGGGCGGGTAATAAAATCAACATAGTAGAATCGTAGAAAAGAAAAGGCATTTTATCCCACCTCCCAAATTAGTTTGATCAATACTTAATATGGTATGAAAAAAGTCTTCAATTTATATAAACAGTTGATGCATTACACTTCATCCCCGTCATCTAAAAAAGTATTCACCTTTATCCGGTTCCCCCGTAAGAATTCTACATCTTCCATGACCCGCTTACCAGGTGCCTGTACTTTGGATAATCTAATTAACCCATCTGACCCGGATACCACCAGTCCATGCTGCTCATCAGCATAGACAATTTGTCCCGAAGAAATATTCTTTAAATTACAGTATTCCACCTGATATGCTTCCCATACTTTTAGACGCATACTCCCAATATAAGTGTAAGCCCCAGGCCATGGTGTCAGGGCCCTAATATGATTTCTTATCCTATCTATATTCATACCCCAATTAATTCTGCCCATAGCTTTGTCTATTTTTTGACAATAAGTGGCGTCTTCATGGGCTTGCGGTATTCCTACAGGTTTTTCAACTGTAAAAAGTTTAAGACTTTCTCTAAGAGCCTTAGCGCCCAAATCTGCAAGCCGATCGTGAAGGTCTCCAGAATTTTCATCCGGGTGTATGGGTGTTTCCTTTTGCAATATAATATCACCGGTATCCATACCTTCATCCATATACATAATAGTTATTCCCGTTTTGGTTTCTCCATCCAGAATGGCTTGTTGTATAGGTGAAGCACCCCGATATTTCGGTAAAAGGGAAGCATGTACATTGATACAGCCAAGAGGCGGAATGTCCAAAATTTTCTTGGGAAGGATCTGCCCATAAGCAGCAGTAACTATAAGATCTGGAGCCAAATCTTCAATTTGAGTAATAAATTCTTCATCCCTGGCTCTCAACGGCTGATATATATTAATACCTTTTTCTAGAGCCCATTTTTTTACAGGCGAGGGTAACAAGCGTTTACCCCTACCTCTTGGTCTATCAGGCTGGGTCACAACTCCAATCAATTCGTATTCTTCTGAAAAAATAGTTTTTAATGAAGGAACTGAAAAGTCCGGTGTCCCCATAAATATTATTTTCAATCTAACTCATCCCCTATTTTCTGTTCCTGGTCCACCCTTCTTAGGGTTCCCGGCTCTACCCTATCTAAATATAAAATACCATTCAGGTGGTCAATCTCGTGACAAAGGGCTCTGGCTAGAAGATTCTCACCTTCCAGCTCTATTTTTTCACCATAACGATTGAGTCCAACAACCTTGACCTTAGCGGGTCGCTTTACTAATCCGGTAATACCGGGAATACTTAAACAACCCTCCATATCCATCTGTTCACCCTGTTCCTCCACTATCTCGGGATTTATTAGCTCTATAATTCCTTCTCCTATATCTATTACGACAATACGCCTTAAAACTCCTACTTGAGGCGCAGCCAATCCTACACCTTCCGCATTATACATAGTTTCAGCCATATCGTCCAACAGAAGCAGTATCCTATTATCTATTTTATCTACCGGTCTTGCTTTCTTTCTTAATACTTCGTCTCTTTCATAATGCTTGATTTCTCTTAGCGCCATTTTATCACCTCTTGTCTGGATCGCCCAAATATTTAACGAATCTCACAAAAGATAAAGAAGAATAGTAACAATTGGTACATATAAGTTACATGATGCTAAACATCAATAAGCGTTTCATGCAAAAATCAAAGATTCTCCATATCTTTATCATTATGACATTCCAACAATTATAATAAACTTGTTGGGTAGAAGTCAACCACGATTGTGCTGACGGCGTTATATAATTCTTTTAGGCAATCATCCATTATTTCATGATATCGCTCCCTAAAGATTCTCTCATTTCGAATACGGATCAAAACATGCCATCTAAACCTATTCTTGATTTTTTCAAGGGGTGCAGGATAAACACCTAACTCTAAAGTACCCGACTTAATAATAGGGTCCTCTGCCAGCCTATGCTCCAACCATCTTTTTATGTCCATGGCAGTTTTTATAACGCAATCCTCTTTCTCTCCGGTTATTAAGACCCTAACTATATGACAAAAAGGTGGGTATTTGAATTTTTCCCTTATTCGTATTTCTTCATTATAAAATCCCAAATAATCATGTTTTGCAGAGTATTGTATGGCAAAATGTTCTGGATGATAGGTTTGTATAATAACCCTTCCCTCCCTATCACCTCTTCCAGCCCTCCCTGCCACCTGGGTTATAAGTTGGAAGGTCTTTTCACTACTGCGGTAATCAGGCAGGTTTAGGGAAGTATCCGCTGTAACAACGCCCACCAGGGTTACGTTGGGAAAATCCAGTCCTTTAGCAACCATTTGGGTCCCCAATAAGATATCATAATCCTTTTGTCTGAAGGCATCAATAATTTTTTGGTGAGCACCTTTCCTGGATGTAGTATCCATGTCCATTCGTATTATCCTGGCCGATGGTATAAGCCTGCTTATTTCCTGCTCCACCCTTTGCGTACCTATCCCAAAGTGTTTAATATAGGTACTTCTACATTCCGGACAAACTCTGGGGTAAGGCTTTGTGTTTCCACAATAATGACATTTTAAAGTGTTGCTTTTTGAATGATAGGTTAAAGATATATCGCAATTGTCACATTTTACCAAATATCCACAAGATCTGCAGGATACAAACTGAGCGTAACCTCTCCTATTTAACAGGATTATGGCCTGTTCCCCTCTCGACAAGGTCCCTTTGAGTTCATCATATAGGATTTGACTAAAGATACTACGGTTGCCTTTTTTTATTTCCTGGCGCATATCAATAATTTTAACCTTGGGTAATGGTCTCTGGTTTATCCGATGATCTATCGTAACTCTAGTATAGTGACCCTTTTGACTATAGTAGAAATCATCCAATGAAGGGGTTGCACTGCCAAGCACCAGAACAGCTCCCTGTTCCTTGCATCTTTGGATAGCTAATCCCACAGTATGGTACCTGGGTCTGGATTCGGATTTATAACTATCCTCATGCGCCTCATCGATAACAATAAGACCTAATTCTTGTATGGGTGCAAAAATAGCCGATCTAGCCCCCACAACAATATTGACCTGACCGTTATAAATCCTTCTCCATTCATCAAATCTCTCACCTGGGGATAATCTGCTATGAAGAATCGCTACATCCTCACCAAACCTCATCTTAAAGCGCTCTACAGTTTGTGGAGTCAAAGAAATCTCCGGAACTAGGATAATAGCCTTTTTTTTATATTTCAATGTTCTTTCCACCAGATGCATATATACCTCTGTTTTTCCACTCCCCGTAACCCCATGCAAAAGATAAATCCCCTGGGATCTTGTTATGCCTTCGCCAATGGTCTCGATAGCTGCAGCCTGCTCCTGGGTGAGTTCCAGATCTGTCTCTAAGACATCCAGTGGCTGGTCCCAAGGGTTCCTATATACTTCCTGATCCTCTAGATAAATCCATCCTCTTTTTTCAAGGCTTTTGAAACTGGAAAGGGGGGCACCGCCCGCCATATCCGCTAGCTCAGGCAATAGAATACCATCTCCCTCATTTAGGATTCTTAGAATCTCACCCATATATCTGGAGCGACCTTCTACCTGAGCTATTTTTTCATTTATATCGGTTTCTACCTTGAGAAAGACCAGCTTTTCCACTTTTCCATCCATATTTCTGCGAAGACCTGGAGGAATAAAGCATCTGATGGCCTCTATGGTGAGACAGTGATATTCCTTTTTCATCCACCAGATAAGGGGAATCAATTCGGGAAGAAGAACAGGAAACTCGTCACATATTTTTTTTATGGTTTTAATCCTATTTGGGGGAATAGAGATTTCCTTATCCAGGCTCACGATATATGCGTCTATACTCCTATTTCCTGCCCCAAACGGCACTAACACCCTCATTCCTATTTGTATATCGGCCTTAAGATCCTCTGGAATTCGGTAGTGGAAGACTTTGTCCAAGGCCGGATGGGCCTGGTCTATTATAACTCCTGCATAAAGTATATCTGACATAGCCTTCCCAACCTCCTTACTCAAGATCCTCGCCCTTACCTGAAATAACCGGTTACACTAAAAGTAAAACCTATATATGCTTTATTACTTCATCAACTATCCTGTGTGCAAATTCCTCTTTGTCCATCAAGGGTATAGTTACTGCTTCTCCATTTTCGCAAAATAGGGTGCCTTGATTGAAATCACTTTGAAAGCCAGAAATTTTAGTGCTAACATCATTAGCTAGAATAAAGTCCAGATTCTTATCTTTTAGCTTCTTTAGAGCATATTGCTCCAATTCTTGGGTTTCAGCAGCAAAGCCCACTAGAATCTGATGTTTTTTTGTTCTACCCAATTCCAGTAAAATATCCGGATTACGTTCCAACTTTAGGGTTATGGGTTCGGATCCTTTTTTAATCTTGTTGGTAGCCACTTCCTGCACCCGATAATCCGACACGGCTGCGGTTTTAAATACTATATCTACATTTTCGTAGAGTTTGATAGTGGTATCATACATCTCCTTCGCAGATTCCACTGAGTGTATGTTAACACCTGTTGGGGGCTCTAAGTGTGTAGGCCCTGTCACCAGGTCTACTACAGCCCCTCTTAAAGCACAAGCTTTTGCAATGGCATAGCCCATCTTCCCAGAAGACCGATTACTGATAAATCTAACAGGATCTATAGGCTCTATAGTAGGACCGGCGGTGACCAATACTCTTTTACCCTGCAAATCTTTTTTTTGCCAAAGATTTGCCTCCAATATTTTTATTATATCATCCACATCGGCTAGTTTTCCTTCTCCCCAATCCCCGCAGGCTAATCTACCCTTACCAGGTGGGATAATGATGTAACCTAGATCCTCAAGTTTACTTAGATTGTCCTGAACTACTTTTTTTTGATACATTACGGTATTCATGGCAGGCGCAATTATAGTCTTTGCCTCTGTTGCCAAGATCGTCGTCGACAAAAGATCGTCTGCAATACCGCAAGCAGCTTTCCCTATAACATTAGCAGTCGCTGGGACTATGACAAAGATATCCGCCCATTTAGCCAGGGCAATATGCTCTATATCATAACGTTCCGTAGTCTGAAATGTATCGTGGTATACCTGATTTCCCGATAAACTCTCCAAGGTTAACGGATGTATAAATTTGGTAGCATTCTTAGTCATGACTACCTTTACATTGGATCCAAGCTTTATCAATCTACTGGTTAAATCAGCCGCTTTATAGGCTGCTATGCCACCGGATATCCCAATTAATATATTTTTTCCTGCAAACGCGTTATTCATTTATTTGATACCCTCTTTTGTTTTTTTGTAGTGGACCTTACCCGCCCTTACTTCATGTATAGCAATGGTAACTGGCTTATCAGAATCGGTTGATATCAGAGACTTTTGTCCGTCAACTAGTTGTCTCGCCCTCTTGGCAACTTGAACTACCAAGGTATACCTGCTGTCCACCTTGTCTATTAATTCATCTAAAGATGGATAAATCATTATCTATCCCTCCTTTTAACTCAGAATAAAAGCTCATATTCCTTTCTACCCTACATTTTTCTGCAGTAACAATTGATTCAATTTTCATTACAGCATCTTCTACTCTATCGTTAATTACCATATAATTATACCTAGTTATGAATTGTAGTTCCTTAAAGGAACTATTGAATCTTCTTTGCAATTCTTCCGCTGTTTCACTGCCCCGTCCTTCTATCCTCTTCTTCAATTCTTCCATTGTAGGCGGTACAATAAAGATAAATACCCCCTCATGGAATTTTTCTTTTACTTGTAAAGCACCTTGGATATCAATTTCCAATATTACATCCCTACCAGATAACAGCTTTTGCTTTACAAAACCTTTGGGAGTTCCATAGTAGTTACCATAAACCTTTGCATACTCCAAAAAACCATCTTCTTCAATCAATTTTTCGAAGGTTTCTACATCCCTAAAATAATAATTAACCCCATCGATTTCTCCTTTTCGAGGAGCCCGGGTAGTCATAGATATGGAAAGAAGGGTTTCTGGGTGCCTTTTTAAGTACTCTTGACATACTGTGCCCTTACCAGCTCCCGATGGTCCGGATATTACAATCAGCAGGCCTTTTCCCCCCATCATAGATCCCCCTTCACTCGTCCTCTGAAACCGTTACGGATTGGTTATCCTTTGTAGTCAGTCTGTGGGCTACAGTCTCAGGCTGAACAGCAGACAATATTATATGGTCACTATCGGTGATTATTACCGCACGGGTTCTTCTTCCATAGGTAGCATCTATTAACATGCCTCTATCCCTGGCATCCTGTATAATCCGTTTTATAGGTGCTGATTCAGGGCTTACAATGGCAATTAGCCGGTTGGCAGAAACGATGTTTCCAAAACCTATATTGATCAACTTTATGTTCATTTTGGTACCGCCTTTCATTCAATGTTTTGTACTTGTTCTCTAATCTTTTCTATCTCGCTTTTTATATCAACTACAAGATTAATAATATTTAGGTCGTTAGCCTTTGAGCCTATAGTATTAGCTTCTCTATTCATCTCTTGGACTAGAAAATCCAATTTCCTCCCGATGGAACCCTTTTGTTTTAAAATCTCATCCAGTTGATCCAGATGACTCCTTAACCTTATGATTTCCTCGGTTATGTTAGATCTGTCAGCAAAGAGGGCTACCTCCATGTTAAACCTATTCTCGTCCAAATCAGTTCCTTGAATAAGTTCTGTAATTCTATTTTTTAGTTTTATTCTGTATTCCTCTATTACTGCCGGAGCTCTGTCCTCTATGGCGCCTACCATATCCTTTATCAAATGACCACGCATTATTATGTCTTTCTCCAGCCTACATCCTTCTATATCCCGCATTTCCAAAACCTTACCAAGGGCTTCATCCAAAGCCATAAGCACCATTTCCTTTACAACATCTTCATCTTGCTCCTTTTCTACTACTTGAAACAAATCCTGGATTCCAGTTAAGGTAGATAAAGAGATATCTGATTTTATATTATAGTTCTCGGTAAGATATTCAAAACAGTCTATGTAGGACTCAACTAGAGGCTTATTTAGTTGTACTTCGATTTTGTCGTTGGCTTGAGATGATCCCTGTATGTATACCTCAACCCTACCTCTCTCGAGTCTATCCTGAATGCGCTTTCTTAAATCCTCCTCTAAAAAACTAATGACTTTCGGAAGTCTTATATTGATATCCAAATATCTGTGATTTAAGGTCTTTATCTCAACAGTAAACCCTAGGCCCTGATTCTCAACCTTGGCCCTTCCAAACCCGGTCATACTCCTTGCCATGGTCCTCTTCCTCTCCACAATCTGCAATAATCCCTTTATACCAGGGGACCTTTTCCTTGTATTATAGCACAAAGCCTTACTATTTAAAACTTATCTTTTCTTGATGGGGATACTATTTCAGTTATAGGTACCAATAAAAGATAAAAGATTGGGGGATCGATACCCCCAACCTTTTAGGTAGCCTTATTGGTTCAATTCATTTTGTAAAATATTCTACTATACCCAAGTACATACCCTTTGCAGCGTTTTCTCGGGTCCGTTCTTGATTTAATAGTCTCACATCGTCTGGGTTGTTAACAAACCCAATCTCCATCAAGACAGACGGTAGATTTTGTTCCCTAAGTACATGAAAATCCTTCTTAAAGGGTGTAGTCCACCTTCCCTTGAAATCCGTATTATCCCGGGTATTCTTCAACATAGCCTTGGCTAACTTTAAGCGCTTGTTATCGTTATAGTTCGTGTAGTAGTTCTGATTTGTTGCATAGCCGTTGTCGGAGCTGCTGTCCCTATAATATACTTGGACTCCGGAAGCTGTAGTTGTTCCGCCGCCACCCATTGCATTACAGTGTATAGCGATAAAAATCATATCATTATCGTATTTTGCCCTGGTAAGATCAAAGATTTCCTTGAGCTTTTTGTTAATGATGTTCTTACCGCCGCTGGTGCTGGAGGGTACATAGATACCAGTTCTGGATTTTAATGTCGGATTGTTTAGATTATTCTGCAATAGCCTTGCCTTATCCTTTAGGTCAGTAATCTGAATTTCAATTCCAGATATTTCTAATTCAAGATTGGCAATATCCTTCGCCAGCTTAGGTATCTCGTCTTCCAACCTGGATATTTCATCCTCTATAGCCTTCTCGCTGGATTTAAGGTTGTTCAAATCCTTATTCAGTACATCCAGCTCGGATTGCTTTTTGGAAACATCCTTTTCAGCCTCCGTTACGGTTTCATCCTGTTTCTCAATGTCATCGCTAAGCTTCTTAAGGTCACCTAACAGTGCTATTACTTCGTCAATGGATGAGCTTCCGTTGGCCAACTCGAATAGTTCTCCTTCTGCATCCTTTAAGTCTTTTTCCTTTTCTGCTAAGGATTCTTTCAGGATATAGTATTCCTCTGATCCCTCTTCACAGGATTCAATCTGTGCTTTAAGACCGGATATCTCACCTTTAAGCTCATTTATTGTATTAAGAAGGACTTCAATTCCGGCTATAGTATTTTTTAAATCCTGTAGGGACTCATATCCCATGTTATTCATTTGTAAAATCAAGGCATTTAATTTACTATTTAGCTGTTCTAAATTGGCCACTGCACCTGAGAGGTCGTCCTCTTTCGCTTGTATCTTTGGTTGAAGCTGGATAATAGCGGTTTGGACAGCTATATATTCGTTCTTCTTAGCATCCAGTTCTTCACCCTTAGTTAGGGATTCAGCAGTCTTAGCATTCTTTTCATCCATCAATGCCTTCTTTTGGGCTTCCTGATCCTTTATTTCCAGATCCACTATGTATTTATTAACAAAGGCAGTTCTATAGTAGAGATATGAATACTCATCCTTTGTTCTGGTCATAAGGACCTTGGCACCGGCTTGTTCCAGCATTCGTTTGAGCCTCAAGGCCATATCAAGGTTAAATGTCTTTTCCAGGTTACCGTTCCAGGCTGCCCCAGAATCCATGCCCCCGTGTCCGGGATCCAGGATAATGGTTTTACCCGAAAGTTGACCTTTTTCCGGTACAAACTCTTTATACTCAGGTTCTTTTGGAACCGTTCCCGGCGTTGCCGAGTTAAGTTTTGCCCTTGTAGCGGGGCCAACTACTCCGTCTCTGGCTAATCCATAAGCCCCTTGAAAAGCAAGGACCCCGGCCAATGTTTTTGGACCAAAGGACCCATCTACTTCGCCCACATCAAATCCTAAATAATTCAGTTTTTCCTGCAAGTATCTCACCTGGGTACCCTTGTCACCCCTCCGTAGGGTCTGGGTAACAGGCGGTATTTCCTTTGTAGGTGGAGTTTCCGGCTTTGGATTCTCCGGTTTTGGGTCTTCCGGTTTTGGATTTTCTGGCTTCGGGTCTTCGGGCTTTGGTTTAGTCGGTGAAATTGAATTAAGCTTTGCCCTGGTAGCGGGACCTACTACTCCATCTACGGCAAGACCATTGGCCTTCTGAAATGCGCGGACCCCTGCCAGTGTCTTTGGACCAAAGGAACCATCCACCTCTCCAACGTTAAAACCTAGCGCATTGAGTTTCTGTTGCAAATACTTTACCTGCGTTCCCTTACTGCCCCGCCTTAGGGTCTGAGTAACAGGTGGTATTTCCTTCGTAGGTGGATTCTTCGGTTTTGGATCTTCTGGCTTGGGGTTCTCTGGTTTAGGATCGCTGGGTTTGGATTGTGATGGGGTTGCTGAATTCAACTTTGCCCTGGTAGCGGGACCTACTACCCCATCTACGGCAAGACCATTGGCCTTCTGAAATGCGCGGACCCCTGCCAGTGTCTTTGGACCAAAGGAACCATCCACCTCTCCAACGTTAAAACCTAGCGCATTGAGTTTCTGTTGCAGATATTTTACCTGCGTTCCTTTACTGCCTCTGCGAAGGGTTTGTGTAACAGGTGGGATATTATTAGCACGTGATGAGTCCGAATCTTGTGACTCTGGTTTTGGATCCTGTGGTTTGGATTTAGCTGGTGTAATTGAATTGAGCTTTGCCCTTGTTGCCGGACCTACCACTCCATCCCTCGCCAAACCATGAGCCTTCTGAAATGCAAGCACCGCCGCCTTTGTTTTTGGCCCAAAGGAGCCGTCCACTTTACCTGCATTAAAACCTAGGGAATTTAGTTTCTCTTGTAGGATTTTTACCTGGGCGCCTTTGCTGCCCTGGCGTAAGGTTTGGGTAATAGTAGAGGATGCGGCATTTAGTTGATCAGTAAATATAAATACTTGCCCTAAGAATATCAAGGTTACTAAACCAAAAATGAACATCCTTGTTGTCATTTTCCTTGACACTTCTTCACCCCCTTTGCAATTGTTTAGCTGCTATTACAATTCTATTAAAACACTTTGTAGGATTGTAAAGCACTTTACATAATTAAAACACATTTTGTCGAAATAATCAAGTTTAACCAAAAAAAAACCCCTTTTCCATAGATAGGGGTTGATCTGATATTTATTATAGTTATGTCTGACGACTTATTGTTCCATAGTTGCTAAATACTCAATGGAAGTTATCTCATCATCCTCCACTAAAAATACCAGTTGGGATTGCCCTGATTCGTATTTATAGGTGTTGAGTTCTTTGGTATAATCATCACCATACTTTTCTATCAGGCTATCCAGATCGGAATATAGGTAGATACCCTCCTTGGTTGAAACGCTATCGTCAAGAATTACCACTGACAATACGTAATCGACTCCTTCTTTCTCATAGGTGAGTATTTCAAAACCACTGTAGGTATAAATTTTTTCCATACCAGGTAATGCGCAACTTTCCGCTTCGAAGTATTCCATGGGCTCACCCAATTTCTCAAGGATGGGTTCCATTTTAGAATGCATCGCTATGGTTACACCGTTAAATACAAATTCATATCCCTTCTCTTGATCAACTTCCTGATTTTCCTGGCTGTCCGCTGGGTTCTGACCCTCTTGAATATCCTGTGAATTTCCCTTAGTACCATCTACAGGCATATCCCCAGCAGCATCACCGGATGTATTCCCACCCTTACTACAGGCAGCTAGTAACAAGAGCAATACCATTGATAAAATAAAAAACCTTTTCATCTCTATTCTCTCCCTTAAATTCCATAATGAGATACCACAATATCATCACGCTTAACCGTATTAGGTTTTTAGCCTTAACCTATTCCCGTTTTTCTACACCCAGACTCTTGAGATAGCCGTATTCCTCGAGCTCCCTCAACTGCTTTTCTTTCATACTATAATAAAATTCTACCTTCTCATCCCATACTTTTTTTATCTCCTCGTCCCCTCTTCTGTCTTCCAAACCATAAGTCTTCCTTAAGATGTCACCGAAATATACTGCCATCTTCTCTGCCCCATATAAGTTCAGATGGAGACCGGCATCATAAGTATCTACATTATAATCAATACCTATCTCATCGATCAAATCCAGGAAGTTTATATACATGAGATCATGTTTATTGGCATACTCGCGCATTTGCTCATCCCATTCATCATACCAATAGGGATATATGCTAGGAGCTTTCATCAATACCAAATCTATGTCGTTTTCTTTACATAGCTCTACCATACGGTCTAAATAGTAATAGGATCTTTCCCCGAACTGGTAATTTGAGAGCTTTCTCCCTTTGGGTATAGATTTCACGGGTTCAACATCTACCCTCATGTAGTAACCATTATGGGAAATCTTGTCCTTTTTGAAGAGGTACTTGAAATCCTCACTAGTCAGCTCACTCCATCTGGAATGATACCTAAGCAATGGAAATATATACTCAATCAAATTCTCATCATCCATCATAGAAGCCTTTACAGCTTTTATTTTTTCCTTAGAAAGCTTCATTCCGTCCAGATTTAGACGATTATAGGCTTCCTTCTGGGGTTCATCATATTTCATAGCCAATACGTTGAATACAACCACTTTTGGCTTCTCATACTTTAATGTTTCCTCTAACAGGTAATATGATTGCCATATGAGCTGTTGAGCACCCCCACGTATAAAGCTGGTAATTCCATATTCCTCCCATAAGGTAATAGGTGAAATGTTTTCGTAAACCTCACAATCCCCAATAAAAATCACATCATGGTCTGTCTTCTCATGATAATATTCTTCAATTAAGGAGCCTTCGACTATGGCAGTGACATACTTTGGTACCAGCAGCTTTTGTAAAAACCATAATGTTATAAATAAAAAACAAACCGTCCCAATTTTAAGTCCTATCCCCTTTTTATTCATAACACCCTCCTAGAACTGATTGTAAATAAACTGACTGGAATCATAACCTACGCCATAGGCTCCAAAAATAAGAATTATAATGAACATAAAAGAATATACCGCATATCGAAGCAGATCAGATCCCTGGGCAAGCTTTAATCTCACACTTCCCTTTCTCTGGGCAAGACTTACGCCAAGGAGTGCAATAAGTCCCATGAATAGGACCCAATAGTCTGCCATGCTCAGCCCAAGTTCTAAAAGCGCTCCCCCGAACAACTCACGGTAATTGAAAACCGTAAACATTGAGCCAAACATTCTAAAGGTGGTAGGTACATCCCTATAACAATCAAACATTCTTATTGAGCTCATGAGAAGTACAGTGCGTAACACTTGGAACAATCGAAAGCCAAAGGTATTCCCGACTTTAAACTTGCTGTGGAACCAAGTATAAAATGGTTCCAATTCCTGGGATATAATAATTACCACGCAATTTGCCATACCCCAGGCTATAAAGTTCCAACTGGCACCATGCCAAATACCGGTTACAAACCAGACGGTAATAGTAGATATATATACAGGTATACGCCTACCTATTGCACCGCCAAAACGTTCCCTTGTGAACTTAAACACCTTCATCATAGGCTTACTGACGGAGATAGGGTAAAATAAATAATCCCTAAACCATGTGCCCAGAGTAATATGCCACCTTCTCCAATACTCCGCTATGGATTTCGAAAAATAAGGTCTGTTAAAGTTCTCCTTAACCTCTATACCCAACACCTGGGCTATACCTATGGTAATATCGATTCCACCCGTGAAATCGGCATAAAGTTGGAATGCATAAAATAGCATCCCTACCAAAGCAAAAGCCCCTTGGTATACTTCCGGATCACGTATTATGGTATTGACAGCAACCAGTATACGGTCCGCTATGACCAATTTCTTAAAATATCCCCACATTATCCTCTGCATGCCAAAGCTGAAATTCCTATGCTCAAAGCTATGCTCTTTGAAGAGCGTTCTGGATAGGTCATCAAATCTACTAATTGGCCCTTGCACGAGCTGGGGAAAAAAGGATACAAACAAAGCGAGTTTGAAAATGTTCTTCTCCGGTGGGTACTTACCCCTATATACGTCTATAATATAGCCCATTGTTTGAAAGGTATAGAAAGAAATACCCATAGGCAGGGCTATATCTAAAAACGATAACTGGCCTTGCCCTCCGAAGGCTTGAAATATAGCATTCAAGTTAGCTATGGCAAAGTTAGAGTATTTTACTACGGCCAAAATCCCAAAGTTCAATAGCAGACAAGCCACTAGCCATCTCCGCATCCTACCTTTCATCATATCCCTGTATGCCCTTTTATCAGCCCTCGACAGATCCTCCTTGTACTTGGCCAAATACTGGGCTTGAGTTTGATTCAGCTTATCAATCCTTAAGCTAATTATATAGGTGGAAACGGTTGTAAATACAATATAAAGTATATATTTAGGGCCGGCAAACAAATAAAAAACATAGCTGGCTAATAGAAGCAACATCCACTGATATTTTTTGGGAATAAGGTAATATACTATGAATAAAATTGCTATAAAAGCTATAAAACCATAAGATGCAAACAGCATATTATCCCCCTGTTAATCCTAATCCGACAGACGCTCAATTAGTTCATACATTGCCTTGGCGGAATTAAAGTTCTCCGGTATTATTTCGTCCGGTGGTATGGTAACTCCAAATTCCATCTTGATCTCTGATATCAAAGCAATTATATCAAAGGAATCCAGTATGTTACTATCAATTAAAGTATCACAAGTTCTAAAATCCACATCGGGATGCATTTCCTCTAAAATTTCTAATAATTCTTCCATTTTATTTGGTCCCCCTTTTGTTCTTTGCATAATGTTCTTTTAAGAAAACTCGATCTATCTTCTTGTTGGCGGTTAAAGGCATCTCATCCAAGGCTCTTATAATGTTTGGAACCATATACCTAGGAAGCCGTTGTTTTAAGGCAGTGGCCAAGTCCTTCGAATCTATATCACCAACATAATAGAGTTCTATCTTTTCGGTTTCTTCCCGATAAATACAACAGGCACTCTTAATGCCTTCTATCAAATTAACGTTATATTCAATTTCTCCTAATTCGATACGATGACCCATATGTTTAATCTGGTGATCCTTGCGGGATATAAACATTAATTCTCCTCTTTCGTTATATCTGCCTAGATCCCCTGTCCGGTATATGAGCTCAGGATAAGCATCGTTTAGCGGATTCTGTACAAATACCTCCTTGGTCCTTTCCGGATCGTTGTAATAACCCAGGGTTAGGGATGTCCCCCTTATACATATTTCTCCTGCCTCACCCTTGGGAGGTATCCGATTATTATCATCCAGCAATATAATATCGGTGTTTTTAAAGGGTCTGCCTATGGGTAGAACCTCATCATCATTAAACTCACGGTCCACTATAAAATAACAGCTCATACCCGTAGCTTCCGTAGGCCCGTAAAGGTTAATAAACTTAGCATTTGGTAAGGCCTTTCTCCAAAGATTAAACTGCTTCATTGGAAAGACTTCGCTACCAAAGGCAACAGTATGGAGATACTTAGGGACTGTCTTGTCCAGCACACCAAAGGCCGATATCATTGTCAAAGCGGAAACCACCCAGCATATGGTGTTGATCTTATGTTCATTCAAGTATTCAACAAGCCTAATGGGGAACATAAACAAGTTCTTTGGAATAATATAGGCGGTTGAACCAAACTTTAGGGTGGGATATAGTTCCTTTAAACAGGCATCAAAATACAAAGGCGTTTGATTCCCAAAGACCGTATCCTCATTAAAACCCAAGACTTCGGATAAGTTCTCAATATAGTCAATTACTGAGCGGTGACAAGCTACAACCCCCTTTGGTATTCCCGTCGATCCAGATGTAAATACTACATAAATAGGATCTGTATCTATTGAAGCTTGTCGTATCCTACCAATAACTTCTTCGTCTATAGGGGTTTTGACAATATCGTCATAGAGATATATTCCCCCGTCATATTGGAAGGTTTCTACGATATTTCTGGTTGTTTCATCGCATATTATTGCCCTGGGATTTAGATTTTTTAAAATTAGCTCGATACGAAAACGGGGCATTTCCTCATCAATTGGCACATAAAAGTTACCGCCATAGACTACCCCATAAAAAGCTACGATGGCTTTGGGATGCCTGTTCATAAAGACAACCACTGGTTCTTTGTAAACGCCTTGGCGATTCAAAAAGGTACCTATAGCCCTTGCCTGATCGTAAACCTCCCGAAAACTTATCCCAGTCTCACCATTGGAATATGCGATCTTATCAGGAACCCGCTTTACGGTATAATCCAGATATTCCAGTATATTAGTTTGCATGTCCTCACCCTCAATTTGAAATCAAACTATAGTATTGTTTTTTTAATGGCCTATGGCAGTAAAGTATAGATGCCTTGGCCAGTACCTCCATCACATCTATATAGCCTGCGCCTATAGAAAAGTCTCTTTTTATTAGTGACAATTCAGTACAACCCAAAATAATAATCTCTGCACCGCTGTCCCGTAATCCCTTGGAGATTTGGTTAAACAGTGCTATATCGACAGGGCGTCCCGCCTTGATATCATCGTAAATAATCTTCATCACTCCCCTTTGTGCACAGTTGGAGGGAATGATATAGTCAATTCCGACAGTGGATAACCTGCCTTGAAATAAGCCACCAGCTAAAGTCCCATCGGTGGCAAGAATCCCCACTTTTTTTACACCTAGCTCCTTTAAATGATTCGCCGTCTCAGTCACAGCATCTACAACGGGGACATCAATAAGCCTGGCCAGATCATTATAAAAATAATGTGCTGTTATACATGGAATAGAAATATAATCTGCTCCCAGCTCCGCAAGCTGTTTTCCTATTAATGCCATGGCTTCAACAGGGTTTTCATTACTTTTTCCTAATATATATTTTGTCCTGTCGGGTATAGAAGGGCAATTGAATATTATCATCTCCAGGTGTTCCTGGTCATTTTGTACATCTGTCATATTTACTATGAGTTCCATAAAATATGCCGTTGCCATAGGCCCTAACCCGCCAATAACCCCTAGTTTCATTTATTGATCAACTCTTTCGTCAGGAATTTAATAGCTATTCTTCTGGGGTAGCGGGATATTTGTTTCTATCCCATACATGACTGTTCTTGTTCTTTTTGGAATATGCTTCAAGCTGGGCATCGGTTAACATAAAGAATTCTCCGCCGGTTCTTCGAGGAGTTGTATCGTAGTGATACCAACCGTTCCCCAGATTGACCATACTCCAGTAATGCCCACCACCCTTTTTAACGATGTCCAAATTATCTATTCCTGCTCTGGTTAAAAGTGCCTTAGCAGTTCCGAAAAAGGCATAACAATCTCCTTTAGCATTCTTTATCCCATCGTAGGCAGCCCTTACCCAATCTGTATTATTCTCATAGTCGTTAACATATTTTATATGGGCTCTAGTCCAATCATATATTGCCCTTGCCTTTTCCCTTTGTGACATACCCTCTTTAATAATGTTTGCCAAAATTTGGTCCGCTAAAACATTAACTTCATCTTCACTCACATAATTTTTGGGCTTTTCCTTTACTATAAAGTTAATAGTCTTTGTTGCAGTATTGCCTGAGGAATCCGTTGCTTTGTATGTGACCGGATAAGTGCCCGGCTTCTTAAGATTTACTGCACTGCTATCTATATTTAGGTCCACATTTTCATCTCTATTATCGGTGACGGTGACGTGTTTTCTGTATGAAACCTTTTCTCCTACATAAACCAGCTTTTCGTTGTCCCCTACGATTACCGGTGGTTCTGTATCCTCCACTATTACAAGAGGTGCTTTTAGTTCTGTTTGATTGCCACTAGTATCAACCAGAAGAATGGATACTTCCTGAGAACCCACCTTGTTGAAATTGGGTTTTTCTTTATAGGAAACTGTCACTTCAGAGTGATCCTCGATATTCTCTACGAAGCTTTGAGCATCCAACTCATCGCCAAGCCATATTTCCTGCTGCACAACATCGGCCTTGGGTGGTATGTCATCAACTATTTGTAGTCTCGATGTAAATTTCCTTCCATCACAATTGATCACAATGTCATACTCACCCGGATGGTTCAGATCTATGTCGGAGACATCGGTAACGAAGTCGCCCGTAAATTTTTCATCCATTAAGAATAGTCCAATATCCAGTAATTCTGTGCCGACACCAACTTCTACCAGTTCATGTACCATCCCTATAGAAAGCTTGGCTGTTAATTGGGTCTCATTACCCCCTGAATCTTTTAAAACTATAATAATATCCTGATCTCCTATAAATTCGAAATCGGGCTTTTCCAAATAACTAATCTCAACCGTTGTTGCATCAACTATATTTTTTACAAAGGAACTTGCCTCAACAGTCTTCCCAAAGGGTATTTTCTGATAAACCACCTCAGCTGTAGGAGGGATGGTATCCACTATATTGAGAGTTGATGTGTATACCCTTCTCCCAATGCGTATTTTTATCTCATATTGACCCGGCTTAGTCGTATCAACGGTTGACATGTCCGTTACAAAAGTGCCTTCTACATTATCGCTCTTTATAAAATGAGATAGATCGATGACATCTATCCCCGCCTCCAATGTCACACTACGATAAACCTTGTTTGATGCATAGATCCTGGTTGCAATCAATAATATAACAACAAGCAAAATAATGAAAAACCTTTTACTAACCCTTCTGCTGCCTATACGCATGTTCTGATACCCCTTATCTTAACTGTTAACATTCTACTAAAACTATTATATAAATGCAAGGTGTTTTGCTATGTTTACACTATGTTAATTAATAGTAAGAACACCTGTTTTCTCTAACAATCTAATCATAGCATTGAATTAAATTGACTTTCGTCTATAATTCTAACTCCCAGCTCCCTTGCCCTGTTGAGCTTGCTGCCTGGATTTTCTCCGGCCAGTACATAGTCAGTTTTTTTACTGACACTGCCTACAACCCTACCTCCCCGTTCCTCTATAAGGGTTTTTGCATCGTTTCGTGTATAGTCCCTTAAGGTTCCTGTCAATACGAAGGTCTTCCCCATCCAATCATGTACCAAAGTACTGTCTTCTATGCCAGCAACCTTTTGATCATGGCAAAAATTAACTCCCGCCTGCCTCAATTTGTCAATTAGCTTTATGTTTTGTTCTTCCTTAAAGAAAGCCGTTATGCTTTGTGCTATTTTAGGGCCTATCTCTTCAACTGACAATAGTTCGTCTTCTGTGGCTTTTATTAGAGCATCCAAATGACCAAATCTTTGAGCCAACAATTGGGCTGCTCTAGTTCCAACCAACCTAATACCTAACCCAAAGATCAGCCGTCTAAGTTCATTTTGCTTGCTAGCCTCTATAGCCCTCAAAAGATTGTTTGCGGACTTATCCCCCATACGCTCGAGGCCTACCAAGTGATTGTAATCAAGATAATATAGATCTCCGGCGTCATCGATCAAGCCATTCTCCAGCAGCTGATCCACTATTGCCGGCCCTAAGCCTGTTATATCCATGGCATCTTTGGAAACGTAATGGATGATTAGACGTCTTTGTTGGGCAGGGCATGCATTACCGGTGCATCTAACCGCAGCCTCTCCTTCTATCCTAACGGTACTGGCACCACAGACAGGACATTGTTCCGGCATCTGAAATACCTTTTCACCACCGGTCCGCTTATCCTTTTGTACCCTAACCACTTCCGGAATGATATCTCCAGCCTTTTGTATTATAACGTAATCACCGATCCTAATATCCTTTTCTCTTATATAGTCTTCGTTATGCAGACTGGCCCTTGCCACCGTTGAACCGGCAATATGTACCGGATCCAACAAGGCTGTTGGGGTAAGTACTCCTGTTCTACCAACCTGTACTACTATCTCTTTCAAACGGGTCTCCGCTTGTTGAGCAGGAAATTTATATGCAATGGCCCATCTGGGAGTTTTAGATGTAGCACCCAATTGTCGTCTCTGCTCCATAGAATTTACCTTGATAACAAGGCCATCAATATCAAAGGGAAGATCGTGGCGCTTATCTGTCCATTCACTGCAAAGCTCAATTATATCTTCTATCGAGGCTGTACTATAGAGGAAAGGGCTTATCTTAAGTCCCGCATCTTTCATAATATCCATACCATGTAGGTGACTTTGAATGTCTACTCCATCTACCCTCTCAAGGTTGAAAAGAAATACATCCAAAGGTCTGGATGCTGTTATTCTTGGATCTAATTGCCTTATAGATCCTGCTGCTGCATTTCGCGGGTTTGCAAAGGTCGGCTGTCCGTCCAATTCCCTTCTGCTGTTAAGCCTCTCAAAATGTTCTTTGGACATGAATACTTCTCCACGAACTTCTAAGGTATATGGTTTGTTTAACCTCAGAGGTATAGACCTAACCGTCTTTAGGTTCTCGGTAACATCCTCACCAACTTGGCCGTCTCCCCTTGTGGCGCCTCTTACAAAACTTCCATTTTCATATTCTAAAACCACCGATAGACCATCAATCTTAAATTCGGCTACATACTCCACCTCATCCCCCACTATACTCCTAACTCTACGATCAAAATCAATCAACTCCTGAGAATTAAAAGCGTTAGCCAGGCTGAGCATGGGCGATGAATGGACGACAGTTCCAAACCCTTCCATAGGAGCACCACCCACCCTTTGGGTAGGAGAGTCAGGCGAATAGAATTCCGGATACTCAGCTTCCAATTCCATTAGGCGCCGTATCAGGGAATCATATTCTGAATCAGTAATAGTTGGCTGATCCAAGATATAATATCGGTAGTTATGGTATCTTATCTCATCCCGTAAATTTTCAATTTCTTTCAAAATATCTTTTTTATCCATAAGCTGATTCCCTCCCGCCTACAGTTTCTTCAATGGGGCATAGGCTGCCATAAAGCTTTTTATACCACCTTGTTCAAAGGCAATCTTCAGCTCCTGATCATCTCCACTTCCACTCATAGCAACAATCGTTCCTTTGCCAAATTTCTTATGTATAATTTTTTGGCCTAGAGTGAAATCCCGGATACCCTTGTTGCCACTTTTTTTATTATTCATATTACTCTCTGGCGATTTTAAAGATGTTTGTAAAACATCCACCGGCCTTAATTTATTCCATCCATCTCTCATATATCCTTTGACGATATTTCCTTCGTCTTTGTTGCAATATGTGTTCCACATTTCTCCCAAGGATTGGTCCGTATACTCGATTAAATCTTGGGATATTTCGTCCAGGAACCGTGATGGGGCATTACGGCTGTAGCTGCCAAATATATTACGCTGGGCTGCAAAGGATAGATAAAGCCGCTCTTTAGCCCTGGTTATGCCAACATAACATAGCCGCCTTTCTTCCTCCATTTCTTGCTCCGAATCCATTGATCTGGAATGCGGAAACAAGTATTCCTCCATACCGGCAATAAATACTATAGGAAACTCCAAGCCCTTTGCAGAGTGCATGGTCATCAAACTAACCGCAGGTTGGCCCTCTCCCAAATTATCAAGATCGGTTACCAGGGCAAGGTTCTCTAAAAAATCCACTAACCCGGCTCCCTCATTATCTCTTTCAAAATCCCTGGCCGCAGAAATAAATTCTTTGATGTTTTCTGTTCTGGATACCGATTCCTGCGTCCTTTCTTCCTTTATAGCTTTTTCATAGCCCGTGTGTTCCAATAAGACTTCAATAAATTCTGTTAAAGGCATAATCTCTTTCATGGCTATGAGATTTGATATAAGTTTACCAAATTCCTTAACCTTTTTACTTATTCTGGGGGTGACCTCCGCATAATCATCTAAGTCTAGAATAACACTAAAAATGCTTTCATCTTCTCTTATAGATATTTCCTCCAGATTTCCTAAGGTTACACTACCTATACCCCGCCTTGGAACATTAATAATCCTTTTTAGGCTAATATCATCTGCCGGGTTTGCAACTACTCTAAGATAGGCTATGATATCTTTTATTTCCTTCCTATCATAGAAACGTAAACCTCCGTACATGCGATAAGGAATACCATACCTCATAAGGGCATCCTCTATAACCCTAGATTGAGCATTGGTTCTATACAAAACAGCAAAATCCCCAGGGGATTTATTATCTTTAACTATATGCTCATGGATATGTTGACAGATCATATCAGCTTCCCGATGTTCATCTTCTACCTTGTATACTGCGATTCTGTCACCCTGGTTTTTTTGGGTCCACAGCCTTTTTTCTTTCCGATTGCTGTTGTTTCGTATGATGCTGTTGGCTGCATCCAGGATCATTTGGGTCGACCTGTAGTTTTCTTCCAACTTAATAATCCTGGCATTGGGAAAATCCCTTTCAAAATCCAGAATATTTCGTACATCTGCCCCTCTCCATCCATATATAGATTGGTCATCATCACCCACGACACATATATTTTGATGTTTCTCAGATAACAGTTTGACCAACATATATTGGGCATGGTTGGTGTCCTGATACTCGTCCACATGGATATATTGAAATCTGGTTGAATAGTAATCCAGCACATCAGGCCTTAGATTGAAAAGTTCCAAGGTCCTGTTTATGAGATCATCAAAATCAAGCGCATTGTTCTTTACCAGCCTATTCTGGTATAGTTCATATAAATCAGCGATTCTTTCTTCCCGGTACTTACCTCTTGATTCATTTTTATATTCTCCAGGACTCTTTAACTGATCTTTAAGCTGACCAATTATAAAGCGTATATCCTTGGCATTAAAATACTTTTCACTTAAATTCAGTTCTTTTATACAATCCCTAATAAGGGTTAGCTGATCATCGGCATCATAAATAACAAAATTTCTTGTAAAGCCTATCTTATCAATTTCCCTTCTGAGTATCCTAACGCAGGTTGAATGAAAGGTACTTACCCAAATATCATAGGCCTTGTCCCCTACCAGATTATAAATCCTCTCCTTCATTTCATTGGCAGCCTTGTTGGTAAAGGTAATTGCCAAAATACTCTCCGGTCTTATTCCTAAGTTCTCTACCAAATGTGCTACTCTATATGTAAGAACCCGGGTTTTACCAGATCCCGCCCCTGCTAGAACCAGAAGGGGTCCTTCTGTATGGAGCACGGCTTGTCTCTGTTGTGGGTTCAATATCTTCGTTAGTTCCATGGTTGCCTCAACTCCCAGTGAAATTTGCAAATACATCTGTTCGTGGAGAATTTCCCCTCGTTTAAAAGACACCCGTAAGGGTGTCCAATTATTTTTCCAATAACCTGTCCAATATGATATTATACCCACCAGCACCATAAGTCAATGACCTATTGACCCTGCTTATAGTAGCTGTACTGGCACCTGTTTCATCGGCTATGTCCTGGTAGGTTTTCTTCGCTCTAAGCATTTTTGCGACCTCCAGCCTTTGAGCCAAGGATTTTATCTCATTTATGGTACATATATCTTCGAAAAAACGGTAACATTCTTCAAGGGTCTCAAGCTCTAGAATAGCGTAAAAAAGCTCATCGACCTGTTGATTCCGTAGCTTTGATTCATATTCCATAATGATCCTCCTCTGATAACCGATTTAATAGCATCTTGGCACCAACTGATACGTGCTGTGGGTGTGAATCCTTCATTATACTACCATTTTAACATACCAAACTACAATCTACAATATAAAAACCTGAGCAATACTCAGGTTCCTTAGGTTTGGGTTTCTATTTTGTTTTTAACCACTTCCATCTTTGATATTGATACCTCATATGCCATCTTCTCAATCACTTCACCGTTTGATAGTTTTTTTTGGTAGGTTCGACTTTGGA
>ERZ773359.1186-NODE-1186-length-36752-cov-501.928032_pt1 | contig 36752 bp, 23 predicted proteins | sample MGYA00374955_ERZ773359 | MGnify/ENA primary metagenome ERZ773359 (study PRJEB29098, sample SAMN04486028) | biogas fermenter metagenome | study: EMG produced TPA metagenomics assembly of the Biogas fermentation microbial communities from Germany - Plant 4 DNA1...
TATACTGGGAATGTTCGTATACCAAATAGTTTTGAGGTTATAAGGCCATTAAAACCAAAAAGCATAATTATTGACATCGCTCCAATAAAGGGAGGAAAAACCATTGGAACTATAGCTATGGTTCTAAAAAATTTTTTGAAGGGTATATTTGTCCTGTTTATTGTGTAGGCATATAAATAGCCAATAAGTGTGCCTATAACCGCTGTGAGTGTCGCAACTAATATGCTATTTTTAAATCCTTGTTTCATGTAGTCGTTGGAAAGTATAGATTTATATACATCTAAAGAAAAATTATTGTTGTTGTCAGTGAAACTAATGATAAGTACCTTGAATAACGGATAAATTATAAAAATGAATAGGACAACAAATATTGCAATTAATAGAATTAGTAAAGAGGGGTTTTTCATCAAAGATTTGAATTTATTGGAAAATTCTTTGTTAGCTATTTCCATTCTTATTCCTCCACAAAAAAAGGAATATTACCTCTCTAAAGAAGTAATATTCCCTTGTTTATTATTATTTAACAGGTAACACTTCTTTTATCCATCTTTCAATAATTCTGTTCTTGTTTTCTGCTGCCCATGCTTCATCAACAGAGATTAACTTAATTGTTGATAGTGGTTGTAAGCTTCCAAAGTTTACGTCTGCTCTTACTGGATAGAAGTATGTTTTTTCGTCAACTATAACTTGTTGACCTTTTTTGGAAAGTAACCAGTCGATTAAAGTATTTGCTTCAGTTTTGTGAGCGGCACCTTTTACTATAGATACACATGCTGATTCGTATGGAACGCCTTCAACAGGAAATACTACTTCAATGGGATAGCCTTGTTCTTTAAATTCGAAGAATGCAGGTGTAAATTGAATTGCTACAGCGGCTTGTCCAATACCTACAGCTTTTGAAGGACCTGTTCCACTTTGTGTGTAAGACTGTATATTTTTAGCTAATTTTTTTAGGTAGTCCATTGCTCCATCTTCACCATAAACAGAGATTAATCCTGTGATGAATGTGTAAGCTGTACCTGAAGTTTGTGGGTTTGGATACTGAATCATGTTTTTAAATTCTGGTTTTAACAAGTCTGCCCAACTTTTAGGAAGTTCTGCCTTTATTTGTTCTAAAACTTTTAGGTTTACTCCTACACCAAGTGGGTTCATGTAAAAAGCGTGAAAATAGCCATCTACATCATAAAAATTAGGATCTATACCATAAACGCTTGTAGATTTGTATGGCTCTGTTAAGTCTCTTTCTTTAGCAATAATGTGGTTTGACATAGGTGCACCAAACCAAACATCAGCTTGTGGATTATTCTTTTCTGCTTCTAATCTTGCTAATGCTGGACCAGAAGATAGAAAAATGTACTTTACTTCAATACCTGTGTCTTTTGAAAAGGCATTTAAAATCTTTCTGGCGTTTGCTTCGTCGACACTGCTGTATATGACCAATTCTGCAAAAGAAAATACCAATAGTACCAGCATTAATCCGAGTAACGCTACCTTTTTCATTCTAAAACCCCCTCAATATAATATGGTATGAAACTAAGAACCTTGTAGCAATATTTGTGCATGTAATGTACTTAAATTCAACGGTTGGATTAAGAGTTTACAAAAACATATCTTCAAAATGATGTTAATCTTTAAAAGTCTTAAAATTTCATCGAAATTGTATTAACATTGTAACAGTTTTTAATATGTGATTTTGAGGTAAGATAGTAAGTCACCTTTTAAGAGATAAAGAAAGGTATTTGAGTAGTATATGGAGAAATAGTCCTCATTGTACACAGTTATTGTAAGAAATTGGTCTTTCTCTTTTAAGACAGCAATTATATAGACAGGATTTGGATTGTCTTGCATAACCTTACCAATCTCGTCTGTTGAAGTAATTATAGTTGAAGATTTTAGAAGGTTGGCTAATTCGATTAGATTGTTGTAATCAATTTTGAAGGAATCATTATTGGATTTAAATCCAATCACTTTGTTTTCTTTATTTAGCAGTTCTTTTGAGATATTTTCTGTTGAGAGAATTAATGCTTTCATCTGACTTTTAATGTAATTTGTCTCTTCATTTCCGCTAGAACCAAGCGATAATTCTTCTATACTGAAACTGTTTGAGATTTCAAAATGTTTTTTACTTCCATCTAGAAAATATATCTCACCTGTAATTAGGTCATACTCTTGATTTTTATCAATTGCTATATGTTTGTAGGCAGGAAGTTTTGATAACCTATTCCAAAAATCTAGTATAATTTTTGAATCGCTTAGTTCATATGGTGGAAAGTATTTCATAGAAAATACTATCTTTACAGGTGTTGAAGATGAGTATCTGCTCATTAAAGTCTCATTATCCTTGATAAAGTATACCTTGTTAAAACTTTTATTCAACGTGTATATCCCTAATACAACCACAAAGGCAAATAAGATTACAAAGATATACATATATTTATTATTTTTCATGTTTGTAATGATCCCCTTTAAGGTTCAATGGAAGTTTTAATATCGCCTTTGTCCCATTATTGATTTGTGAAATTATATTGATATCGCCGTGGTGCTTTTTCATTATCTCTTTTGAGATATATAACCCTAAGCCAAAACTTTTTTGTTTCTTAGGGGTAAAAAATGGATTGAACAACCTTTCTTGCGTTTTTTCATCGATTCCTATGCCGTTGTCTTGAATTATAAGATAATAATATCCTTCGTTAACTTCTGAAGTTATGGTAATTTCAGAACATTTGCTATGAACAATAGCGTTGTCAAGAACGTTTAATACCACTTGCTTAATCTTTTCATAGTCAAAAATTAACGATTTTTCTTCAACATTATTATCAACTACTATGCCAAATTTTTTAAATCGTGGGTTTAGAATTCCTAGACATTCGTTGATGAGATCTTTTATATTATGATTTTTGAAATCAAAATTGAACGAATCTTTGTTAATTCTGGATATCTCAAGGAGTTCTTCCACAAGTTTTAGTAATCGGTTTCCTTCTGAAACGACGTAATTTAGTGAAACTTTTTTATCTTCTTCATTAGTCAGCCTTTGAAGAAGATCGGCATGTCCGAGTATGGCAGTGATTGGAGTCTTTAATTCGTGGGTAATATTGTCTGTAAATATCTTTTGTCTTTCTTTTTCTTCATTTAATGACTGAATGTAGTGCTCTAATTTTTCAACCATTATATTGAAAGAATTTACTAAAGAATTTATTTCCTCATTGCTTTGGATATCAATGTGGGTACTAAGATCGCCATTTGCTATTCTTTCAGTTTCGTATTTTAGCTTTTCAATTGGTCTAGTAATTGTATTTGAAAAAAAGTAATTGAGTATTAGTGATACAAATATTGCTAAAACACCAATAATTGCAAGAGTTACTTTTATTTTATCTATCAAGAGAAATTCCGAATTCATCGGATATATAAATCTAATTGCACCAATTACTTCATTATTGTAGAATACGGGACTTGCAAAAAATAGTATCTTTTTGTCATCTTCACTTTTTATAATATAATTCTTCATACCGTTGATTGCGTAGTATATATCTTGGTAGACGTAGTATTGTTCATTGGTGTATGTATTTGAAAGAAGATTTTTTCTGATGTCATAAACCTCGAGATATAGTTCAAATTTTTTTGAGAAATAATCGCTTGCAAAGGGTGATAATTTCTTAAATTCATCATAAACATCGCTGTATTCATAGTCTTTGAGATAATTCATAAGATAGATTTGAGCCTCTTGGCTGTACTCTGTCATTCTGTCAACGGTGATATCTATGATGTTTTTCTGAAAAGTGTTTAGCGTAACAAAGAAAATTATTGTTAGAATTAATACTGCGAACGCAATGTTAATAAATAAAATTTGACTTCTTATGCTATTCTTCATCATTCGCCTCAAACTTATAACCAATCCCATACAAAGATTGTATGCAGTCTCCGTAGGATCCAAGCTTTTTTCTCAATCTTTGAATCGTCATGTCAACTGCTCTTGTATCTACTTCACTTTCAAATCCCCAAATTTTATTTAGCAGAACTTCCCTTGACAGTACTTGCTTATGATTGTTCATTAACAGTTCCATCAAATCAAACTCGGTTTTCGTTAGGTATATTTCTTGGGAGTCTATAAAAAACTGACGGGAATTGTTAATTATTTTGAAAACCCCGATGTTTATCTCGTTTGAAGAGTCTAATTCTGATTTTTTCATACGTTTAAATATATTTCTGATGCGTAAGATTAATTCTTTGTTGTCAAAAGGTTTGGTAATGTAGTCATCAGCCCCTAAACCTAAACCTAATATTTTATCGTTTTGATCGCTTTTTGCAGTTAGAATAACTATAGGTGTTCTGTAATTTGCTTCTTGCATCTCTTTCAATATTTCAAAACCATCGCAATCAGGAAGCATTAAATCAAGAATAACTAGATCAGGCTCCTCCTTTTTGAACATTTGAAGCCCTTTATATCCCTCATCTGAAACTATAGTTTCGAAGCCTTCTAGTATTAGGTTCATTCTTATTAGATCTGAAATACTTTTTTCATCCTCAATAATTAATATTTTCATGAATACCCTTGCCAGTAATTACCGACAAGCGTTACCTCCCTTTCTTTACTTGATTTTAGCCATTTTTAAACGTTTTGAAGAAAACAACCGATTTCTTATATTTCTTCCAGAGCAAGAATTATTAGACGAATCCTTTTGAAGTATAGAAGTTAATCAAGAAGATTGTTGGTTCATAACGTCAGAGATATTATACCAGAAGGAAAAATAAGAAGTCAAGAAAATGAAAAGAGCAATAAAACAACGGTATAATGTAATAGTTTATAGCAAACATTGATCTTTAGTTGTAGAGACGTGCTATATGCGCGTCAGTTTATTATAACCAACATTGGATCTTAGTTGTAGAGACGTGCTATATGCGCGTCTCGCTTTGTGTTTTTAAACCACAATTAAATTCAGGAGACGCCCGTGTAGGGCGTCTCTACATTTTATTTAATCAAAGGTTGAATGATCTATTATTGGTAGACGCCCATATCGGGCGTCTCTACATTTTATTTAATCAAAGGTTAAATGATCTATTATTGGTAGACTCCCGTGTGGAGCGTCTCTATATCCGTGTCTCGCTTTTGATTTAAAGATTCAAAAAGGATATAAAAAATGAAAGAATTTGTTATAATTAATACAAATACTCATGATAATTTATAATCCAGCAAAAAATTTGAAATTATTTATTATAATTGGATTATGATACAAAATTATTAGAAAATGTTTCATGATACTAGAGAAATTCTGGCAATAATTTATTAAATTTGTTTTTTTGTGAATTTCGGACAGAGCGGTTACCTTCTTATAGAACAAAATAGTTAAAAAGTGATAATTATTAATATCTCTAGAAGGAGGAACAAAATTGAGAAAAAGCATACTTTTACTTACTTGTGTAATGTTTGTTTGTTCCCTTGGATTCACCTCAATAGTCTACGTTTCAAATGAAGTAGAATTTCAAGAAGCTTTAAATTCCAAATTTGTTACTTCTATTATTTTAGAAAACAGCGATTTTATTGGGAATTTTGTTATTTCGAAAAAAAATGACCTAACAATTACTAGTAAAGATAAAGTTAAAATTACCCCCAAAAACCAAAAAGAACCGATTTTCAAAATAACAAATTGTTCTAATGTGCTAATAAATAATTTAGAATTAACTTCAGATAGTTCAGAAAATAAAGTTGTTGGCTTTTTAATAGATAAAGGTAAGGATATAACCATTAGCAATCTTCAAATTTCTAATTTAGATACAGTTTTTGATATAAAAGATTCTGATTATATTAAAGTTATCCAAAATACTTTTGACAGCAATAACTACCTTTTAAGAACAAAGAAAAGTATAACTACTCTAAGAAAGGACAATGGGATAGTATGTTTTGAGGAAAATTTATACGAAAATCCAATGCAAAATCGAACAAATTACTTACATCTTGAAAATACAGACCTTTATTTAAATGATAAAGGAGAAAATCATATATTAATAAACCACTTAGATAAAAGTTCTAAAATATTTATAAACAATGAATTAACTACTATTAACTTAAAGAAAGATGAAAACATACATTATTTATATGATGATTACATATACTATGTTGATAAATACACAAAATACCTAAATGAATTAGATATTTTGTTATCTGAAAGTAATTATGACATTTCTAATTTAAAAAATGACAATTTGATAATTTACAACGAAAATTTAAAAAACGAAATAAAAAATTACAAAATTACATATCAAGATATAGACAAATATCTATTTTTAATCAAAGAATATATAAATATTAATCCTTACACATTTATTTTTTCAGAAGAACAAGGTATAAACCTCTATCCAAAAGATTTTTTAAGTGAAAATTATCCTGATAAATCTGTATATTTTAACTTTTTAATAAGATTAGCTTTTTTTATGAGTTTTGAAGAAGAAAATCTTGAATTTATGAATAATCTTTTAGAATCGGTTTATTACAAAGAACAACCATTATTTCTATACTTACCTAGTTTAAAGACAGATAAAAAAATCATGTTCAAAAACAATGTTGAAATTTACAGAGAATTCAAGAACAAACGCGATTCTGTTTTGAAAGAATTAAATACCTTAAAGAGTGAAAGTGCCTATTTTGGTTTATCTGAAGATGAGATAGTAAAACTGCATAATTATTACAGCATAATATCCAAAGTTTTTGAAAGTGAATCCAAATTATTTAGGATACTACTTTTTGATACCCCTCTTAATCTGTACTTCATGCGTACTTATTATGAGTTATCACATACAGAGAAAAGAGATATGAAACGAGTAGAAGAAATTTATCTGGGATTTTCAGATTTGACTTATATATACGCATATGGAGCTACATCAAACATAACCAATCAATTTCAAAGTAAAATAATTGCTAAAATTAAGAGTATTACAAAAACTGAAGAATATGAGGACCTCAAAACTTTAGCAAAGACATCATCAAGCCATTACAAAGACATGGTAAAGGAATTGTTTGATGAAGTAGGAGAATAAATTGAAAAAATTAATTATGATTGTATTAATTACTTTAATTGTTTTAAATTCGTTTTCTTTACCAGCAAGTTATTTACATAGAAATTCTATGTTTGATGTGCTAGGGATTGAGGCAAATCACTTTTTGAATGAAAATATCTCGCAATTTAACAGTATTATAGATAAAATCCCAGAAAATATTACTATTCATGGTAATCATAGATATTGGGGCCATTGGGGATTATATATTGATATACCTGAAGAATATATCTCTAGTTACACTCCTTCTGAAGTAAATGTGATGATTGAAGAATGGAGAAAAATCAATAACCAACTAGAGGATATAGTAATTAATTCCTTTGGAATACCAAAAGGAAAAGAGTCAAGGGCATTGACTAATGTTTTGTATAGTATTCATATATTAGATGATTACAAAGATACCTTAATTGATCCCTTGCAAGATATGAACAAACTAGTTTCCAGTATTGAAAAATCTATAATAGACCTTTACGGAAAAACTTCTAAAGAAGCCATTTATTGTTCAAGTAGTTTCAAATCAATATTAAATTCAAATGAAGATATTTCGTTGAAAGTAGATAAAATTAAAGCAACATTAAAACATATAAATATATCTCATAGTTTTAAAAATGAATTAGAAACTCAAGGAATTAAAGTAATAGATAATTTGAATGTTGATGATTTAATATATTTGAGTTCATCTCTAAAACCACTTTTTAGTTATGATAATTTAATTTACGAAGATAATACGATAAAAGTGCCTCTAACCAAGGCCAACATAGATGAGAAGACACTTGAGAAATTAGCCAACGTGGATGCACAAATGAAATTAAAAAAAGGTTTTGGGATTCTTGATGAAAACAACAATTTAATTATTTCTGATAATTTTAAAACAGAATTTCCTTCATTATATGACGAGTTTTACACACATACTATGCAGGATTTAAAAGATAAATTAATGAAAAATGGTTATAGTGAAAATTATACAAATGAAATAGTTCAATGGTTTATGAAAGAAATAGATGACAATCCCGAAAAACTATCTAGAAATATAAGTGCTATACAATCAACTAAGTCACCGTTAGATGCACTAACTTCGGGACTAGTTATATCGTTTCTTAGAAATTTTGAAGGATTAATTGCTACTATAAATAGAGATGAAGACCTAGGGAATTTTCTAAGTGATTTTGCAAAGGATACGGTAGGATATGGTGGCATGACTTATTTAATAAGCGGAATAATGATAAAAGGAGCAACCAAGCTCAGTTTGATAGCAGATTTAGCTAGTTTAGGACTTTCAGAGGAATTTGCTATATTGGCTTTTGATGGAGTAAAGCTTACTTATGGATTCATGACAGGAAAAGGAGATATTAACCAGTTAGCCAAAAATTTATTTGAAACATCAACTGAAGCTTTTTCATTATTTGTACCTAAATCTATTTTAATCTCGGCTGGTTTAACTCCTGGTGGATTTGTATATATTAGTGGAGTAGTATTAGGCAGTTTAGCTATAAAGTTTGGAGTAAACTTCGTATTTGAAAAAACAAAAGAGATGAAAAATAAAAATTATGTCTATACTGAAGATGTAGAGCATCTTTTCCCAAAGGGATTTTTAGAAAGAACCAATAATTTTTTCAACTTACCTGAGAAGATGACTTTCGATAATTTACCCGAAAAGATGACTTTTGAAAATTTACCGGAAAGGATGACTTTTGATAATTTACCAGAAAATCTGATTTTTGAAGATATATATTCTCCTTATCTTCATTAAATATTATCAACTTTTTTGAATCTCAGAGATTTTTGGGTATAAAACCTAAGGAACAATTATAGAATAAATATGTTCAGGTTAATAGATAATGAAAATGCTATAATTAATAGAAAAAATATTCGAAAGATCATTATTTAGTTGGAGAGTGAGGGTATGAAAAATGCAAGAAGAAAGATTTACTTTCAAATACTACACTAAATTAGTTGATACGATATTGTCAAATGGTTATTCAATTGCAAATTATGATAATTATGAAAACTTTGAGAAGGTCTGTATTTTCAGGCATGATGTTGATTATGATATCCAAAAAGCAAAAGAATTTGCAATTTTTGAATCAAAAATATGTGATAATCTGTCTTCCACTTATTTTATACTATTAAGCAGTGATTTTTATAATGTATTCTCATTAAATTCTTTAAGGGCAATTGAAACAATTATTAACTCAGGACATGAGATAGGATTACATTTTGACGAAACAAAGTATAATATAAACAATAACGAAAAACTTTTTAAAGAGCATGTTGAAAAAGAATTATTTTTGTTGGAAAAGGCTATTGGAAAAGAAATAAAAGTCGTCTCTATGCATAGACCCTCAAAGTTTGTTTTGGAAAGAGATATTAAATTTGATAAAGCGATTAATAGTTATTCTCGCAAATTCTTTAAGGAATTTAAATATATATCTGATTCTAGAATGAATTGGAGAGAAGATGCGATACCTTTAATTGAAAGCAAAAAATTCAACAAACTACACCTACTAACGCACCCTTTTTGGTATAGTGAAAAAGAAGGAACAACTAAAGAAAGATTATTCCAGTTTATAGATAGAGCTAGATATGAGAGGTATAGCTATTTGTCTGAAAATTTCAGCAAATTGGAAGAATTTGTTACAAAGGAGGAATTATTTTGAGAGATATTACTGTTTTAATAACTGGTGCAGGTGCCCCAGGTGCACCTGGAATAATATCGTGCTATAAAAATAACAATGAAAGAAATATGAAAATTATTGGTGTAGATATGAAAAAAAGAGTACCTACAATTCTGCAACTAGATGCCTTTGAAAGCATTCCGCCAGCGATTGATCCAAATTTCATAGATGAAATTTTCAATATAGCTTTAAAGCATAAAGTTGATGTAATACAACCTTTGGTTACTAGAGAGTTAGAAAAACTATCAGAAAATTTTGAAAAGTTTAATAAATATGGTATTAAAATATGCGTTTCTCCCCTTGATAATTTGAAAATTGCAAACGATAAAGGAAAACTTCTTACAGAATTGGAAAAAGTAGGAATAGACGTACCTAAATATAAAATAATTAATGATCCAGATGAATTTTACGATGCTTGCAAAGAACTGGGATATCCGGAAAAGATAATCTGCTTTAAACCAACCAAGTCAAATGGAAGTCGTGGTTTTCGAATAATTGATGACAACAAAGATAAAGGTGATTTGCTTTTTAACGAAAAGCCTAATTCAACATACATGCGATTTGAAGAAGCTTACGCAATTTTAAAAGAAGTGAAAAATATTCCAGAACTTCTAATAATGGAATACTTACCCGGTAGAGAATACAGTGTTGATATGCTTGCAGATAATGGAAAAATAATATATTGCATTCCTCGTTTAAGATTGACAATGAACAACGGTATAAGTACTCAATGTTTAGTTGAAAAAAATGAAGAAGTTATTAGCTATTGTAATAGCGTTGTTGAGCATCTTAAATTACACGGAAATATTGGAATACAAGTAAAATATTCATCTGACGAGAAACCAAAAATACTTGAAGTAAACCCTAGAGTTCAAGGAACGATAGTTGCATGTGCTGCTGCTGGTGTAAACCTTCCATATTACGGAATAAAACTGGCTTTAGGAGAAGAAATTCCAAAAGTCAGGATAAAATGGGATGTAGAAATGATCCGTCATTGGAGCGAGGTGTATTTTGATGATTCAGGACATGCATTTACACTCTAATTATTCTGATGGACAAAATACTCTTGAAGAAGTCATAATTTGTGCAATTTCTCTGGGGATAAATAAGATTTGTTTTACAGATCATGTTTGGAAAACCTCTGAATGGGTTGAAGATTATCTCGACGAAATAGAGTATTTAAGAATAAAATATCAAACTAATATAGATATAATAGCTGGTGTAGAGGCAAAATTATTAAATTTTGATGGTGAGATAGATTTGGATGATTCTCTATATAACAAAAAGGTAAGAGTTGTAGCAGCTATTCATAGGATACCCTTAGGAGAAGGTAAATTTTTAAAGAGTAGCGAAATTAATCAAGACTTGAGTTATAGTCGTAAATCATGGTTAAAAGCATTCAAATCTTTTAAAAATAACCCAAAAATCGACTGTATAGCTCATCCCTTCTATTTGTTGGATCAAATGAAAATTAATAAAAATGATGAAGATTGGTGGAAAGAAATATCAGATACTTTAGAACAGCTACCAGCATATATTGAATATAATGTAAAATACAATAACAGCATAGTTCCTGAATGGTTATGGGATAAATTTTCAAATAGAGTGTTTCCCGCCTCTGATAGTCATTCTACATTTGAATTACAAGATCGATTTGATGAATTATTCGTTGCAAATCAAAGATTCAACCAAGCAGTATGAATATTTAAAAATTCAACATTAATTTTATATATAAATAAAAGGCGGTCATTCGACCGCCTTTTTCGATTACTTATTAACTACATACAAAAACCCCAAGACATTCTATGAAACTACTTCTTCTTTGAATCTTTCGGCTTATCTTTTTTGCCTTGGTCTTTCTTTTTTTCAGGTTTCTTATCCATTAGCCAAGCCTCCCTTAGGGCTTTAGTCCCCCATATAGTGATTTTTAGTAACTTATACACTTACTCGATCCATTTTTATTATACCATATTATTACATAAAATCAATAGGATAGCTAGATTATTTTGAGAAAAAAATCAATAGAAAATATTTTTATTAATTATTTGTTTTTTTGATTAATAACTGCTTTAAGCATATGAAATATTTTATATGCTCAAAATATTAATTTCACTATATATTTTTTGATGTTTTTACTGATAAAAAATAGGACAAATTGATGTTTCAAAAGAATTATTAATAAGTGGCAAATTTAATTCAATTGCTTTCTTTATCTACTATTTTGTAATATTATTCTTATATACGCTATTCAACTTGCAATGAGAGTTAGGATGTTATAAAATCTTACTAGTAGTTGCTTTACAATTAATCGTTATAAATTTTTTATTTTAATACCTTATTCACGAGGGGGGCTTTTATGAAAATTCTACATACTGCAGACTGGCATATTGGGAAAATAATCTACGGAGAATACATGCTTGATGATCAAAGGTATATATTGTCTCAATTATTAAACTATCTAAAAGAAGAATCAGTTGACGCTTTGGTCATTTCAGGAGATCTATTTGATAGAGCCGTTCCACCTGCAGAGGCTATTAATCTTTTAAATGAAACTCTTTCAAAGATAGTGCTTGAATTTAGAATTCCCACAATTATCATTTCGGGTAACCATGATAGCGCTGAGCGTCTTGAATTTTTGAATGGAATTCTTTCTGGGATGGATCTTCACATTGAAGGAGTTTTGAAAGACGAAGTAAAAAAGGTTACTTACACTGATGAATATGGTCTTGTTAATTTCTTTCTTCTTCCATATGTTGATTTTTTCAAGGCTAGAGATTTATTTGGTATGAATTTTAAAAATAAAACAGAGGTTATATCAAAATTTATTGAAAAGATGAGTATAGATGAGAATGAAAGGAATGTTCTTGTAGCTCATGAATACGTTTTAGGAGGAGAAGAAAGCGAATCAGAAAGGGTGCTTTCAATTGGTGGCAGCGAGTATATAGAACCTTCTATTTTTGAAGTGTTTGATTATGTTGCGTTAGGTCATCTTCACAGACCACAAAATATATTAAGCCAAAAGATTTGCTATCCAGGTTCTTTACTTAAGTATTCATTTAGTGAAAGTTATCACGAAAAAGGAATGAATATTGTTGATTTTAAGGAAAAAGGAAATATTAATATACAAAAGTTGCGTTTTAAAGTGAAAAGAGATATGAGGGTTATTAAAGGATTTTTTAAAGAAGTGATGGAAAAAGAACAAACAGATGATTATCTTCACGTCATTTTAGAAGATGAAAACATTGTAGTTGAAGGCATGAACAAGTTAAAATCGAGATTTCCTAATGTTTTATCGCTTGAATATCCAAATTCTAAAACTAATAAGAATATAAAATCGTTAGAAAAAGATATACAGAAAATATCTCCAATTGAATTATTTGAGATATTCTTCAAAGAAGTGAAAGGAAGGGAACTTAACTTAGATGAAAAAGAGATAGTCAAAAGTGTTTTTGAAGTTGTTATAAGTGAAAGGAGTGATGAAGTATGAAACCAATAAAACTTAAATTTCAAGCATTTGGCCCTTTTGTAGAAGAACAAGGAATTGATTTTAGCGAGATAGCAAATGACGGATTGTTTTTGATCACTGGACCGACTGGGGCTGGAAAGACTTCTATTTTTGATGCGATAAGCTTTGCATTGTATGGAAAAGGTTCTATGGAAGAGAGAGAAAGAACTAATATAAGGTCAGACTTTGCAGATGAAAACATAGAAACGTACGTTCAATTTGAGTTTTATTTAAAAGATAAGAGAATTGAAATCTACCGCACCCCGAGCTATGAAAAAGTTGGTAAAGATGGAAAAAAGAATATAAAAAATCCTTATGCTAGGATGATTATGTTTCAAGATGATAAATTAATAATTGAAGAATGCGGTAGTGATAAAGTTACAAAAAAAGTAGAAGAACTTCTCAACTTAAATTACCAGCAATTTAGACAAATAGTTATGCTTCCGCAAGGTGAGTTCAGAAGATTTATATTAGCTAATTCTAATGAAAGAGAAGAGATCTTTAAAAGGATTTTTGATATCAGTCTATATGAGAAATTTGAAGAGAAGATAGACGCTATGTACAAAGAAATTAAACGAAAGTTAGAGGACAATAAAAAGGAAGTAGAAATAATAGCTAAAGGTATTTTAATTGATACTGAAGAATTCCAAGAATTTGTTAACAATAGTGATTTAAGTCCTAAAAAAATAATTCAACACATAAATCAGGAAGTTGAGCAAATACACAAATCTTTAGAAACAATTAATATTCAAAAAAATGAGAATCAGAGTATACTAAAAAATTTAGAAGAAAAACTTCAAAAGATAAAAAGCAATAACGAATTAATAGATAAAAGAGAGGCTATTAAAAAAGAACTACAAGAGCTATCAAAGCAAAAAGAGACGATGGTACAAAAAGAGGAGCTCTTAAGAAAGTTAGATAAGGTAGAAAAAATAATTCCCTATGAAGAAAATTGGATTAATCTCTCAAAAGATTTAAAAGAAAAGAAAATACTTTTAGAAAAATTAAATATAGAATTATTAGAAAGGGAAGAAAAACAAGGAACAATTGATGAGACCTTTAATAAACTTGAAGAAGATTATCAAAAAATCTCTTTAAGAAACAAGGAAATAGAAGAGTTAAATGAAAAATTGGAAAGCCTAAAAAATTATGAACAGCTAGATCAAGAGTTCCAGAAATTATCTAAACAATTAGGAGAAAAAAATAAGGAACTTTCTAAGATAGAAAGTGAAATCTCACAAAATAAGAAAGTATTTGAGGAAAACGAGCATTATATAACTGCCAATGAAGATATAAACATTGAGATTCTTGAAAGAAACTTAAAAGATATAGTTAAATATGAAAACTCATGCAACGATTTAATTAATGAATATTTAAACTTTACTGATATTGTAAAAAGATATCGAGAAATTCAAAAAGAGAAAAATGACATAGAGCAGTTGATCAATAGATTAAGAGATGAACTAGATAGAAAAACACATGAAATAATATTAACTCAAGCTTATAGACTTGCTGAAACATTAGAAGAGGGTAAGCCTTGCCCTGTATGTGGCTCAATAATTCATCCTGACCCTGCAAAATCTGAAGGGCAGATTGTTACTGAAAAAGAAATAGAAGATTTGAACAAAAAGATTGAAAGAGCAGAAGAGAAAAGAAATGAAATAGTTAATAAATATGAGACTATCAAAGGAGAAAATGATGGGACTGAATCACGTGTTATGACGAATTATAAAAGGATTTGTGAAGAATTAGCAATTGAGCAAAAAGAGCCAACAGAAATGAAATCTCATATTGAAAAAATAATAAAGACTTTACAAGAAAAATTAAAGGTTCAGCAAAAAGAATATGATGAGAAAAAAGACATAGTTAATAAAATTAAGTCATTAAAAGAAGAAAATAAAAAGATTAAATTAAGTCTTGATATTCTTCAAAAGAAAAAAGAAGTTTTACAGCAAGAAATTGATGAATTGAAATCAAAAATATTGCAGATAAACATGAAGAAAAAAACCGTTGCTGAACATCTTGAAGGGAAAACTTTAAAAGATATAAACCGTGAAATAGAAGAAATAAATCAATTTATAACAAATACATCTTCAAAGTATGAAGAAATCAGAAAGGCTAAAGAAGCTAATCTTCAAGAGATACATTCATTAAAAGGAAAAATAGCCACAATAACTGGAGATATAAATCAATTATCGAGCAAAGTAAAAGAATCTGAAGAAAAGCTAAATAAAATGATTAGAGATATGGAACTGGTAAATTACGAGAATTATAAATCATTAAAAGACAAGCTCTATTTGAAAGATCAGTTAGAAGAGGAAATTGAAATATACAACTTGGAATTACAGAAAAAGAAAAATTTATTAGAAGAGTATGAAAGATCGGTAAAAAATATTGGAAAGATCGATGAATTGCCTTTAGTTGAAGAAATAAATGAAATGAAAGAAAAAAACGAAATTTTGATTCGTAATGAAACAAGTTTAGAGAATAAAAAGGTGTCCTTGAAGACAACAAAATTAGAAATGGAGAAATTACAGAAAGAAGCTCAACAAATTGAAAAAGATTACAACATGATAGTAAATTTAAGGAATGTGAGTAAAGGGGATAATGATTCAAAAGTTAGTCTCACTAAATATGTGCTTACGTATTATTTTGAAGAGATTATAATGCATGCGAATGAAAGGTTGATGAAGCTTACTAATAATAGATATGTAATGAGAAGGTCAACAGAGGTTTTAGATGCAAGAAGAAAGGAAGGTCTTGAAATCATGGTTTTAGATCATAATACAGGAAAAGAGAGACATATAAAATCTCTTTCTGGAGGAGAAAGTTTTGAGGCAGCATTAGCACTAGCTTTAGGACTTGCAGATGTGGTACAAAGTCACTCTGGAGGTATATCTTTAGATACAATATTTATAGATGAGGGGTTTGGGAGCCTTGATCCAAATTCTCTTGATAGAGCAATAGAAGTTCTTCTGGAATTAAATGATTCTGGGAGGGCGGTTGGTATTATTTCACACGTTGAAGAACTAAAAGAAAGAATTTTCGATAAAATAGAAGTAATCCCTACTGCCGAGGGTAGTTTCATTAAATATTAATGATGTAATCAACAAAACAGGGACGTATAAATACTACACGTCCCTTTGTTTTTGAGCTAATATACATCTTAAATTATCGTTTAACGCCTCTAGTCGAAGTATTTTGAATCCTTCTTTTTCAAGTAGTTCTTTAAGTTGTTTTGTTGTTCTTAACACCCTAAAATTTGGACCATACCATATTATGTTATCTCTATCGTTTAGATCAGGTACATAAACAAAAGCGAGTACTTTTTCTGCATTGTTTAAGTGTTTTGACATATCAAAATTTTTTTCAAATTCTCCTAGAATTAAAAGATTTTTTGAATCTTCATTCACTGTTATTTCTAAATCATCGAAGACACTTTTGTATTTTTCTTCATCAAATCCTACTATTTGTAAGTCGTTGATTCCAGAGTCAATTAAGCCTTTTAAAATGTATTCTTTTTTAATCTCAAATGGTTTGGTTTTGTATATTTCTTTTTCTCTTTCTTCATATATTTTTAATGCCTCATCAGAAGGATAAGGAACTGCATACATAAAATTGTTTGCTTTTTTCCAGCTTCTTATCGGGTGTATAATACCAAGAGTAGAAAGTTTCTCTGAGATATTTCCTACCCAAATTATTTCATCTTCTTTTTTCATGAAATTAAATCTAGTGTTGGGATAGAGTCCAGAGTATGTATATCGTCCAAGCGCAAAATCTGCTAGTTTGTTGTTTTCTTCAAGAGATTTGATGTGTAATTCAAACGCTTTTTTCATATCCTCTTTTTCATAGATTTTCGCTAGTCTGTAGTAATAAAACGGGAATTCTTCTGTATTTTCTATTTTGTTTAACAGTTTTTTTGCCTTATCTGAATCTTTTTGGATATATGAAATACCTGATGTGTACAATGCAAAGGGAGAATCTGAAATGAGATAAAGCCTTTGGCATTGTTCTTGACCAATATATTCTATAATGTTGAATATAAACTCTTTTCCAGATGAAAAGTACGAATACATTTCTTCGTACACACCGTCCATTAATGGATCTAGCTTAGTGCTTAAATCTTCAACCACAGGCTTTATAAACGTTGACAGTTCGGGTAGGATTTCCATTGCCTTTCTGTATTGATCAATCGCTTCTTTGAACCGTTTTACTCTTAAATAGCAGTCCCCTAGTAGTGCATACAACACTCCTTGAACTTTTTCGTTTTCTATTTTTCTAAAAGAGGAAAGGGTTTTTAGTATGCCAATTGTATCTTGTGTGTTTTTTAATATTGAATAAAACAGGAGAAGTCCTGGTATCTCTGTTTTTTCAGCAAACTCAAGGTGATCGTCTTTTGTTAAAAAGTCTAAAAGTTGGTCTTCACCAGTTTGTAGCTTTTTTAATATATATCTAGAGATTTCGTTTTTGTGGGTTAGTTTATCTAATAAGTCATTGTCAACTTCAAGGTTTAAATCTGCAATTTTTTCGATCAGGGAATCATAGTAAATTACCATTCCTTCTTTTTCTAAGTTGTCAACAAGGATTTTAATTCCTGGTATTATACTTTCTAGTTCTTTTTTATCTTTTATTGTTTCATTTATCTCTTGAAGAAGAACATATACATTGTTTCTTTCTAAGGTTACATTTTCTTCTGAGAATGTGTCTTTGAGGTATTGATTGAAACCTTCAAAATCACCTGTTTTTAAGGAGGATCTTGCCATCAATATATTTGCAAGAGGGATCTGTTTGAAAGACATTATTGTCCATTCGAATTTTTCTACGTTTTTCATAGCATCGTCAAGCACTTCAAAAAACTTTCTGCCCCATTTTAGTAGTTCGTTCCAATCTTTTTCTCGTTCATATGCTACCATCATAGCAAAATAAGGGTCTGGATAATTCGGTGCAACTTTTATACATTTTTCTAAAAGTTGTTTAGATAAGTCTTTTAAACCACCCATAATGCAATCCAGTCCAAATAAATACATAAATTCAAGACCAATAGCAGGAATTTGCCCTACTTTTTGTATTGCTTCTAAGGTTTGCCAAGCCACCTGATTCTTTTTATATGTATATCCTCCAATAGATTCTGTTTTGTACAATTGAACCAAATAATATATTCGCTCTAGAGGTTCTTTAGCTGTTTGTAAATGTTCTCTAATAAGATTTCCAGTTCTTTCATATTTTTTCTTTTTTAAAGCTCGTGTCCAGATATATCCATAATGTAATATGGGAAAGTTGGCATGCACTACTTTTGGTTGGTAGATAGCTTGGTTGTGAACAACATTTTTGTATGAAATGGTTCCTCTTCTAAAAATTCGAGGGGTAGAGGCAATCTCTGTTTTAGTTAAATCTATATCTAGATAACTAATTGTGGGAAGGTAGACTGTGTTTACTGATTTATCAAGACCTTTTAGAAAGTCTCGAATATTCTTTCTAAAAGATTCTGATGCTTCTTCATCAGCATCGTATATCAGGACCCATTCACAGGTTGGAAATTGCAATGAGTAATTTCTTGCTTCAGAGAAATCGTTTTGCCATTCATGAAAGTATAGTTTGTCTGTGTATTCTTTTACTATTTCAGGAGTTCTGTCTGTAGAACCTGTATCAACAACGATTATTTCGTCTACTACGTCTACTATCGATTCTAAAGCTCGTCTTATATTAGCTTCTTCGTCTTTTACTATCATTGCAACAGAGAGTAGGCCTTCATTGTTTGTAACCATTTTTATTTTCCTCCTCTAAAAAACCTAATATTATCTTTAGAAATTCTAAAAGATGGCTTTTATTAAATATTTTGTATTTGATTTTTTTTGCAAAATACCTTCTTACTTCTAATTTTCACTAACTTTTAATTTCTTTAACATCCTTTGGTACTTGTATGAGAAAGGGAAGAGGGCTACGCCCTGGACCCGATATAAATTCAAAAACCTAATTAACAATAACAACTTTTTTGGTACTTGTATGAGAAAGGGGAGAGAGCTCCGCCCTAGACCCGATATAAATTCAAAAACCTAATTAACAATTTGCAATTTATTGGAACTTGTAACAAAGTGGAGAGGGCTCCGTCCTGGACCCATTATAAATTCAAAAACGGTAATTAACAATAGCCTTTTTGGTACTTTTAGCTAGGAAAGGGAAGAGCGCTGTGCCCTGGACCCTTTATTATAATTTTTATTTCTCTAATTAATTATACTAGAAATAAGCATAAAAGTCCTAAAAAAAGAGGGCCATTCGGCCCTCTTTGCTATTTGATTTATTATCTCAACAATTGTAAAACGTTTTGAGGAATCATATTTGATTGAGCTAACATTGCATTTGCTGATTGCATTAGTATCTGTTGTTTGGTGAATTCCATTATTTCTTTTGCCATGTCTACATCTCTGATTCTGCTTTCAGCAGCGGTTAAGTTTTCAGAAGCTACACCAAGGTTGGATATTGTGTGTTCTAACCTGTTTTGAACAGCACCGAGTGAAGCTCTGGCTGTACTTACTTTGTGTATCGCTGCATCAACTACCATTATCGACCTTTCCGCACTGTCTTGATCAGTTACCTTTAGCGAGTCAGGAGTTAAACCTAAAGCTTTTGCACTCATGTCATCTATTCCAAGAACAATATTGTGACCCTCATTCGCTCCTATTTGGAAAACTAACTGATTGGCAGCAGTATTTATACCTTCTACCCTCACAACAGCACTGTCAACAATTTCTCCTGAAGGTAATGCCCCTCCAAAATCCTCTATTGTGAAAGTATCTCCGTCCCACTTGAATGTAATACTACCTAATTTTGCAGAAGATGCACCAATAGTTGCAATTGCGGAGTTTGTTCCTCCAACTGTTATTAAAGTTATTTTTACATCCAAAGCTGAACTTGCGCCGCCATTCAATTGCCCAACCTCTATTATGTATGTACCTTCTGTTGCAGCACTACTTACCGCTGATAATTGAACATTTATATTTCCCCCTGTAACTACTTTAGCATCAACTGTTCCTCTAAAAGATTCTATCTTACCGTCAAGTAGTTTCATGGTGTTGTATTCGGTTGTTCTTGATATTCTGTCTATCTCTTCTCTTAATTGATCTAATTCTAATTGAACTTGGTTTCTATCTACATCTGTGTTTGTATCAGATGCAGCTTGTACTGCTAATTCTCTCATTCTTTGAAGTATGGAGTGTGTTTCTGTTAACGCTCCTTCTGCAGTTTGTATTAAGGATATTGCGTCTTGTGCGTTCTTAACTGCCATGTCAAGACCTTTGATTTGTCCTCTCATTTTTTCAGAGATTGCTAGTCCTGCTGCATCGTCTCCTGCTCTGTTGATCCTTAATCCTGAAGAAAGTTTTTCAAGTGTTTTACCCATGGTTGAATTAACGTTGTCTAATGACCTCCATGCGTTTAATGCACTTATGTTGTGATTAATCCTCATAATTCATACACCTCCGTGTGATTTTTTGTTTTTTGCCCTTCCTTGGGCTGGTTTTTCTCTAGCGCTAGAGAATTTCATTATTATTATCGGAGTTATTTTGAGAAACTTTAATGGGATTGTTTGTGAAGTAAAGTAGGTTATGTTGCAGGGCTATCGCCCTGCTTTAATTTAATAAGGTGTAGACACGCCCTATACGGACATTTTTCAATAATAAATCATTTAACCTTTGATTAATAAGATGTAGAGACGCCCTATACGGGCGTCTCCCAATAATAAATAATTCAACCTTTGGTTGATCAGGTGTAGAGACGCCCTATACGGGCGTCTCATTGTTTTAATTATGGTTTAAAAACAAAATCAGAGACGCGCATGTAGCACGTCTCTACAGAAAATCAATAAACAAGACGCGCGTATAGCACGTCTCTACAAGCTGTTGAAATCAGGATTTGAGGGATTTTATGACTTACTTTCTGCCTGATAGAAAGTAAGTGGTATGAAAAGTAAAAGAAAAAGTTGTTATTTTTTATAAATCGGGCTTATTTGTTTCTCCTTGACTTTTTTCGAGGTTGAAAAAAAGTCTGATATTATATACAATGTTTATAGAAATATATAAAACGATTTTAATTTTTAACCAAAAATAGTTATTGTTAACAGTTGAGGAGGTTTGTTGTGGAGCCCGATAATGTTTTAGAGGTTTTTAAAACTGTTCAAAAGAAATCTCTTATTTCAAGAACTGAGATAGCTAAGATTACAAAGCTGAGTCCATCTACCGTTGGAAGGTGTACTCAAAGGCTTCTAGACAAAAACTTTTTTGTAGAAAAAAGGGTTGGTAAGAGTTCTGGTGGAAGGCCTCCAATATTGTTAGATATTAACAGAGAAAACTGTTTTTCTGTTGGAATAGAGGTGGGTGAGTCACATATAGATGCAGTTCTTTTGAATTTAGTTAACGAGATAATAGAGAGTAACAGTAAAAGATTTTCAAATCATTTAAGCCCTGATGCGTTAGCTGACGATATTAAAAACATGATTGATGAACTTATTGTTAAGGCACAAATCTCTGAAGAAGATATTATCAGTGTGGGATTGGGGTTACCTGGGATTGTGGGTGCTAATCAGAAGAGGTTGTTGTTATCTCCTAATTTAAAGTGGGAAAATGTTGAGATGGCAAGTTTACTTGAAAGTAAGCTGAACAAACCTGTTTTTTTAGACAATGGAGCAAATTTAATGACTTTTGCTGAGTATCACTTTAACAAATTACCTTCAAATGCTATGGTATTGGGAATTATTGTAGGAAGGGGTATAGGAACTGGGTTAGTTGTTAAAGAAAGTATTTTTAGGGGAGTAAACGGGGCTGCTTTAGAGGCAGGACATTCTGTAATAAAAACAGATGGACCGTTGTGTAGTTGTGGAAGGCGAGGTTGTGCCGAAGCGCTTGCTTCGTTACCTCGACTAATTGAGTCATATAACAAACAAAGTAAAAGCAAAAAAATAGATAATGTCAGAGAATTAAATGAGTTATTTTTGAAAAAAGATAAATTGGCAGTTGAGTTAATAAACGAAGAAGCGTTTTATCTTTCAGTTTTGTCTGCAAACCTAGCAAACATTTTCAATCCTTCACACATTATTATTGGTGGAGAGATTTCTCCAATCTTACCTCTTATGATTAAAACAATAAAAACTTCATTTTTAGATCAAGTGTTAACTACTAACAGATGTGAACTGTTGACTTCGCAATTAAATGAAAAGAGTATAGCCTATGGAGCAGCGATAATGGCTATAGAAAAGGAGATTGAGGGTTATATTTAGCAAAAATGCATGAATTTTAGCTTTGAAGTGGTTTGAAGTGAAAAAGAAAAACTATCGTTAAAGGAGGAGTTGTTATGAAGAAGTGGTATAAAGCTGGTTTAATGGTGTTAATCGTTTTAAGTCTATTCTCTCTGATTGGATTTGGTGCAACTGATAAGTCTAAGTTAAGTGGGAATATTGTGTATGCTGTTCGAAGCTTTGATGTTGAGACTGAACAAAAATTTGTGGAAGAGTTCAACAAGGTATACCCTAATATAAAAGTGCAGATTGTAAGTTTTGACGGAGATTTGAACGAGTATCTCAGTGCTCAAGCTGCAGCTAAAACACTGCCAGATGTTGTGTATGGATGGGAAAATTTGAACTATCCTATCTCTCAAGGTTGGTTGTACCCCTTAGATGAGTTTTTGGAAAAGGATGAAGAGATTAAGAACGTAGATGCAAATCTTCTTGAGAGATATAAATTTAACGGAAAGACTTATGCACTTCCAACTAACTTACAGTTCAGTGCTGTTATGGTTAATTTAGATTTAGTTGAACAACTAAATATGGATCCTCCATCATACGAATGGACTGTTGATGAGTTTAGAGAATATCTTATTAATGCAACAACAAATGTATACTCTGGAATAAACCATTTGTGGGGTTTTGAGGAAGTTATGACAGGTATGTTCAGTAAGACTTTACATCAATTGGCTTATGACCCAATAGACCGTAAGTTTAAGTTTACTGAAGGCAGCTGGGTTAAAGCAATAAACTTTCAAAAAAGTCTTAAATCTGTTCCAGGACTAGTTTCAGATGACCTTAAAAATGATGAAATAAGAAATGCTGGAGGGCTTGATGATTATCAGAAGAAATTTGGTAAAGATGCAGACGCTCTAAGAGAAGGTAAAGTGTTGATGGGTTTTCATGGAACTTGGGATTTAAGCTGGATTAGAACGATGAACTATATGTATGATATGTATCCACTGCCACAAGATCCTAATGTTGGTTATAGAGAAGCATTACATGCTGATCATGCTTTTATGATGTCTACAACTAAGTATCCTGAGGCTGCTTTTGAGTTTCTTAAGTGGAGATCATACGGCAGAGACGGAGTTTTGACAAGATTGAATATCATGAAAAATAAAACTGATGCTGCTGGTAACTTAACCCCTGATTTTATAATTCCTGCAACTAACGATCCAGAGGTTGTCAAATTTTTTAAATCATTAGATTTTGTTCCTGAAGGCGTAAAGTTTATGTACGACAATGTTGATAAAGCGTTTTGGGCAGATTTCTATAAGATAGTTCCAGATTGGAGTAAGGCGCTTGATGAAGTAATTATTCCAAAGAGCGAAGAAGTAAGACAAGGTAAGGTTGAAGCTGCCGCTATAGCTGCTGAACTTGAAACCAGAGCTAACCAAATAATTCAAAATGCTTGGAAAACTTTTGATTCACAGATTGCTGAGGTTCAAAAGAGTTCTAAATAATTAAGTTGACAGTTAGTTTTGATTGTTTTTGTTTACTTTTTGGTACTTTAGGGATTCACCCTAAAGTACCTTTTATAAAATAAGTAATTTTTGTAATTATACAGAGATACAGTGGAGGTCTTTTAAACTATGTTTTCTAGAGCGATAAAATCTATGTTTTTACTATTTATATTTGTCTTTTCATTTGTTTCCGTATTTGCAAGTTCATATGTAGATAAATGGATTTCTTATGATGAAAACAATATCGTTCAAACCATTTTGTTTGAAGATTTTAAAATTCTTTCAGGCTTAGGATTTGAATACACTCCTGAAGGTTTAGTATTACCTATTGATGGGGCTGTTGAGATATCTTTTGATGTGCCTGAAGATGGTTTATATTTAATAGTATTACATTACATGATAGATAGTGACAAGGTTTTAACAAGTAGGATGTCCATGTTTTGGGATAATAACGAGCTAACTGTTCCTCTTCTTGCATTATGGACCGATGAAACAAAGGACTATCCAACAGATAGATATGGAAACGAAGTGGTTCCAAGGCAAGTTATGGTAAAACAATTTCATAGTGAGTACGTGAGAGATTATGGAAGCTTGTCTGCTGCACCTTATGTTTTTGAATTTGAAAAAGGTAGGCAGAATATTAAACTAAGAAATGAATCTCAATCTGTAATATTAAACAGTGTAATACTGTTAAAGTACGAGAAGGTTCAAACTTATGAAGATTATATTTTGCGCATGCCAAATAGTAAGGTTAGTGGAGAGATTGAGCCAATTGAAGCTGAAGGTTACTTAGTTAAGTCTGATTCGTTTATACGACCTGGGAACCAACAAGACCCTTCTTTGCATCCATATGAAACAGTGTCAAGAAAGCTGAATATTATAGACGGAAACTCTTGGGATCAAGTTGGACAAAAGGTTATGTGGGAATTTGATGTACCTGAAGACGGTATTTATTACTTTGCTTTCAGATACTCACAGTCGATTAACGACGGGATTTCTGTGTTTAGAAATGTTTATATAGACGGTGAAATAATATTTTCTGAATTGATGAGTTATATGTTCCCGTACACTGGGTTACGGTACAAGAATGTATTTCTAGAAGAAAAAAATAGTGGAGAACCATTTGGGATATGGTTAAAAAAGGGGACGCATACAATTTCTTTAGAGGTTGATGGAACTCCTTTAGACGATGTTATTAACGAACTTAGAAATTTAATCTTTGAAATTAATCAATCAGGACTAGAGATAAAAAAACTTACGGGCGGAGTTGTTGATAAAAACAGGAAATGGGATATACAACTATATTTACCAGATATTGTTGAAAGGTTTGAAGGTTGGGCAAATGAATTAGATGATATATACGATGAGATTGAGGCATTTTTTGGTCAGACTCCTGCTTCAATAATTAATCTTAAGATTGCTGCCAAAAATATAAGAGACCTTGCAAAAGAACCCGATAAAATACCGATTAGGTTGAATAAACTGAGTGAAGGTTTTTCTTCAGCGTCTAACTTGATTTCTGAAACGATCGATGTACTCTCAACTCAACCGTTAAATCTGGATAGAATTTATGTATTAAACTCACCAGTCTTACCAGATGATGAAGTAGGTTTTTTAACTAGGTTTATGGAAGGTTTAAAACGCTTTGTTTTTTCTTTCTTTCCACAGAATAAAGAGTATATGGCTGTAAGTGACAAGAAATCTGATGAGCTTTTGGTTTGGGTTAATAGGCCAATACAATACGTTGAAATGCTTCAACAAATGACAGACTCTGATTTTACTTCAAAAACAGGCATAAGTGTGAGGTTTTCTGTTATGCCTAACGAACAAAAACTAATACTAGCAAACGCCGCAAATATAAGTCCTGATTTAGCTTTGGGAATAAGTAATTACATTCCGTATGATTTAGCTATCAGAGGGGCAGTGTATGATTTAACGGAGTTTGACGATTTTTGGGAATATATAGGGAAAGAGTACAATCTGGAGACTTTGATCCCCTTTTATGTAGATGGAAAGGTTTATGGAGTTACGGAAACTCAGGATTTTTATGTCCTGTTTTATAGGAAGGATATATTAGAAAGTTTGAACTTAGAAGTGCCTCAAACCTGGGATGAAGTACAGATAGCGATGTCAACTCTTTATAGAAATTCTATGAATTTTTATTTGCCAATGGCAGGATGGACAGGTTTAAAGCCTTTTTACACTACTGTTCCATTTATCTATCAAAGTGGAGGTAGGTTGTATACAGACGATGGTTTAAGAACGGCTATAAACGAAGAAAATGCAATTAAAGGTTTTGAAATTATGACGAAGCTTTTTACTATTTATAGTGTCTCTCAGAGTGTTCCCAATTTTTATAACGAGTTTAGATATGGAAGGATTCCTATGGGTGTATCTAACTTTACAACTTATGTAATGCTTATGACTGCTGCGCCTGAAATAGCAAGTCAGTGGGACATAGCTTTATCTCCAGGGGTTAAAGATGAAAATGGTGAAATCTTAAGATACCAAGTTGGTAGTGACAGGGCAGATGTGCTATTTTCTAACAGTACCAAAAAAGAAGAGGCTTGGGAGTTTCTGAAGTGGTGGCTTTCAAAGGATACCCAAGTGGAGTATGCATACAGGATGCAGACTAGATATGGGCCTGAATATATGTGGAACACAGCTAACATGGCTGCATTTGAGGAGTTATCTTTCCCTGATAATCATAAAAAGGTTATTTTAGAGCAATGGAATTGGATAAAGGAAATCCCAAGACACCCTGCGGGATATATGTTAGAGCGAGAGATAAGTAACGCATGGACGGATGTTGTCATGAACGGAGAGGGAATCAGAATAGCTGTCGATAAGGCTGCGATTACTATAAATAGGGAGATAATCCGAAAGATGGAGGAATTTGGCTATATCGAAGATGGGAAAGTAGTTAAAACTTATCAGATTCCTTCAATTGAAAATATTAAGGCTGAGGTGGAAAAGAGTAAATGAAAGTAAAACAGAAGTTTATTAATCGAAATTCTCATTGGGTTTTACTATCGCCTTATATAATATTGTTTTGTCTTTTTATACTAATACCAGTAATTAGTGCAGTTGTACTATCTTTTACCTACTTTAATGCAGTACAATCACCTAAATTTATTGGCTTAAAAAACTACATTTCATTACTAACGCAAGATACTGTGTTTATGCAAAAGGTTCTTCCAAACACTATAAAATATGCACTAATTGTTGGGCCTGGTGGTTATATTCTTTCGTTTATCTTTGCGTGGATGCTTGCACAGATACCAAAGATACCAAGAACAATTATTGCAATACTCATTTATCTTCCTTCTATGACATCAGGAGTTATGATGAGTACGATTTGGAGCATCATTTTTTCTGGTAACCAGCTTGGATATTTAAATAGTTTTTTGATAGAAATTGGTATGATCACAGAGCCAATTCAATGGTTACAGTCTCCAGAGTATTTGATGACAATTGTCATTATTGTTGCTCTTTGGAGTAGTATGGGGGTAGGATTTTTGGCTATGCTTGCTGGGGTGTTAAATGTAAATGAAGAGTTGTACGATGCTGCATATATTGATGGTGTAAGTAATAGGTTCCAGGAAATTATTTATGTGACTATTCCTTCTATGAAACCTCAGATGCTTTTTGGCGCGGTAATGGCAATTGTTAACACTTTTACAACAAGTGGTTTGGGTGTTGCATTATCTGGGTCAAATCCCACTCCTCAATACGCTGCTCAATTGATAGTTAATCATATAGAAGATTATGGGTTTATCAGGTATGAGATGGGATATGCTGCTGCGGCTTCTGTTGTTCTTTTAGTTATTGTTTGGATAGCTTCTAGATTTTCTTGGAGTTTGTTTGGGGAAAAGGATTGAAGATTGAGGTGATTGTTAATGGCAAGTTTGAAATCTAGACGTATAAACCCTGATAAATTTCATAAAAGTCAGTTGAAGTTTTATGCAATTTTGATACCTGTGAGTGCTTTTATGGTTTTACCTATTCTATTTATAATATTTCATGCATTTAAACCGATAGACGAACTTTTTGCTTATCCTCCACGATTTTTTACCACAAGACCTACTTTGGATAATTTCAAACGATTGTTCACTGCAACAACTGAGTCTAACGTACCTGTCTCAAGGTATCTTTTTAACAGCATTGTTTCTACGTTGTTTACAGTGTTGTTTACACTTTGGGTAACGGCGTCTGCTGGGTATGTGCTTTCAAAGAAGAATTTTAAGGGAAAGGATACCTTGTTTACAATAAACACGCTGGCTCTCATGTTTGTTCCTGTTGCTGTTAGTATTCCAAGATTTTTGGTTATCGTTAAACTTGGACTCATAGATAATTTTTTTGCTCATATTCTTCCTTTATTGGCTATGCCTGTTGGGCTTTTTTTGGTTAAGCAGTTTATAGATCAGATCCCTGATTCATTAATCGAGGCTGCAAAGATTGACGGGGCTTCAGATTACTATATTTTGATGAAGATAATTATCCCACTTATAAAACCGGCATTGTCAACGGTTGCAATACTTGCTTTTCAAACATCTTGGAATAGTATTGAATCGTCTGCCATGTTTATTAACGATGAGTCTTTAAAAACTTTTGCATTTTACATGAATACGCTTGTTTCAACTACAGGGAATACTGTTGCTGGTCAAGGAATGGCTGCGGCGGCTTCTTTGATCATGTTTTTACCGAATCTTATTCTTTTCATAATTCTTCAGTCAAGAGTTATGGACACAATGATGTATTCGGGTCTTAAATAATTTCCTGACGTTTTGGAGGATATTATATGATTACACGAAAATCTTATATTCATTTTGTAATATTGATTTTTATTTTAATATTAACAATTTCTTCTCTTTCGTTTGCAGAGATAAGCAATGAGAACGCTACTGCTTATTCCTACACTATATCAGAAGATGGCGTTTGGGTAAGAACGCAAGATGCTTACCTAGTTGGAAACATACTTTTCAAAGACTTGAATCTAAAGTCTCCTGAAGACATATTCATAAGAAACGAGAAGATTTATATAGCTGAAGCCGGAAATGGTCAGATTATAATTGTGGATATTAACAACACTAATAACATCAATTACGTTGGAAAAGGTATATTAAACATGCCTACGGGTGTTTTTGTCGATGAAAAAGGCAGAATTTTGGTGGCAGATTATGGGCTTGGTGAAGTAGTAATGTTTGATTCAAATGGAGAACTACTTAGGAGATATAAAAGGCCAGAATCTATCGTCTTTGGTCAGAAGGCTAATTACAATCCACGAAAAGTTGTCAGTGATAAGATGGGAAATATTTATATCGTTAGTGAAGGAACTTATGACGGAATAATTCAATTGTCTGAAGACGGTGAGTTTTTAGGGTATTTTGGGGCGAATATAACTTATCTTTCTTTTGGTGAAGCGTTGTTAAACCTTATTTTTACAAAAGAGCAGCAAGCTCAATTGTTCAACATAATTCCAAAAACCTTTTACAATTTAGCTATTGACGATGAAGGGTTGATATACACAATAACACAAGGTGTTGGAAGAAACGCAATAAAAAAGCATAACGTTTCAGGGAACAATATATTAAAGCAGGCTAACAGAATGATTAGCGAGCCTAACTTTGTTGACATAACTGTAGGTAATTACAATCAGATTTATGCTTTAACAGAAACGGGTTTGATTTATGAGTATGACTCCGAAGGTAATTTGATATATTCTTTCGGAGGAAGAGCAATCAGTACAGAACGAAACGGTTTTTTCACTGTGCCTGTTGGTATAGCGGTTGATCAAAATGACAATGTTTATGTTTTAGATAAAGAACGTGGTATTGTCCATGTTTTTTATCCTACGGCGATTACAAATATGACACACGAAGCGATTAGTTTGTATGAAAAAGGTAAGTATATTGAAAGTATGTCGTACTGGCAAGAAATATTAAAGTTAAGCGGCCGATCAAGAATAGCTCATAACGGTTTAGGAAAGGCTTATTTTCAGTCTCAAGACTATGAGAAGGCTGCTGAACATTTTAAAATAGCTAATAACAAAATTGATTATTCTGAGGCTTATTGGGAAATAAGAAACTTATGGCTACAGAACAATATAGCAACTATTTTAATTGTTGTATTCTTAGTGTGGGTTTTGTGGCAAATTGTTAAGCTATTAGATAAAAAATATGGGATTTTGAACGTTTTTAGAAACTTTTTTAGAAAAACTAAAGAAGTTAAACTTGTTTCTGATGTGTTATATATGGGAAGATTCATGCTTCATCCTATTGATAGTTCGTATGATATTAAACATGGAAAAAAGGCATCAGTAATGTCAGCCACTTTAGTATATGTATTAGCTTTTATTGCTTTTGTGCTTGATTATTTGTTTAAGGGTTTTATATTCAATCCAAGAGATTTCAGAGAGGTTTCTTATCTGTATGTGATTATGATTTTCGGTCTACCTTTAGCACTGTGGGTGGTATCTAACTATCTTGTTAGTACACTGAATGATGGAGAGGGTAAGTTTAGGGATGTATACTGCACAACATCTTATGCATTAGCCCCACTTGTGCTTTTTATGCCTATTGTTACATTACTTTCTTATGTAATAACGTTGAACGAGGGGTTCATTATTCAATTTGCTAGTGTGGCAATTTGGGTTTGGTGTGGGGTGTTGATCTTCGTTTCGCTTAAAGAAATTCATAATTTTTCTGTTGGTGGGGTTATTAAAAATATATTGTTAACGTTATTTTTGATGTTCATTTTTGTAATAGCTTATTTTATTGTATATATGCTAGGAAGTGAGACGTTCAACTTTATTTACACTTTGGTGAAGGAGGCTGCTTATCGAATTGGATAAACGATTATTTGCATCTTTAGTAGTTGTTCTTAATTTGTTACTTCTTATGAATAGTGTCTTTTCTCAAACACAATCTCTGGATACTTTTTCTACTTTAGAAGAAGAAATTATTCTTTTGGAAAGAAATGAGATTTCAAATATTGGGTCTAATAGGTATACAAAGCCAGAGAAAGGTCAAGTTTTTGTAATTAATAGAATGGATCTTGATGGGTATGAAAAGATTCTAGAAGATGATTATATAGAAGTATATTACTGGGATAAAAATGCTTCGATTAGAGTTCTCAACAAAGTAAATGGGTATATATGGGGTGGACTACCCTCAGAAAAGCCTTCTGATATGAACGTTACGTGGTCAGGAATAGGAAATTCTTTGGTGAGTATTGATTATTATGATCAGGCTGGAATAGAAAGAAAAACTAGTATTGCAGCTAACAATGTTAAGAGGGAATACGTGGTTAACGGTAATACTATCTTTTTTTCTGTTAATTTTACTCAACTTGGTATAAGCTTTGATTTTAGTGTTGAACTCAATGATGGTTCGTTAATTTTTAGGTTAGATTCTGACAGTATCCAAGAAACAGGAAAGTATATGCTAGGATCGGTGTATTTCGTTCCATTTTTTGGTTCTGTTAGGGCAGATGAGATAGATGGTTATATTTTTATTCCTGATGGTCCTGGTGCTTTAATTAGATTTGATAAGCCTTTTAAATATTTGTCTAACTTTGAAAAAAGGGTGTATGGAAAAGATTTTGCTATAGACCACCTTTTTGAAGTTAACGATCTTAAAGTAAGTAGACCTAATGATTTTGCTACAGAAGAAAAGAGTGTATTAATGCCAATTTTTGGAGTTGTGCATGGGCCAAAACAAAACGGACTTTTTGCGCGCATCACTTCTGGAGAGGAATATGCTGCTATAGTTGCAACACCAGCAGGAGTTTTAACGAATTATAATTGGGTTTCTGCTAAGTTTATTTACAGACAAAAATATTTGCAACCGACAACAAGGAGTGGAGCAGGGGTTCAAATCGTACAGCAAAATAGGAATCATTTTGATCCAGAGATAAGATATTACTTTTTAAGTGGTGATGACGCAGATTATGTGGGAATGGCTAAGGTATATAGAAATATGCTGTACAAAGAAGGCGTGCTAGCAAGGCAAGAAAGAATTGACAGTCAAATACCTTTAAAGATAGGAATTTTAGGTAGCGACATCGAAAAAGGTTTTATTTTCAACAGTTTGAAGGTGATTACTTCTTTGAAACAGGCTGAAGAAATTGTTACCAGTCTAAATAGTGAAGGTATTTCAAATCTAACAGTTGTCATGAAAGGTTGGCAAGAAGGTGGACTAAACGGTTCAAAGGCGTCAAAATTTGCTTTCGAGGAAAAGTTAGGAGAAAAAGATGCTTTTTTGGAATTTTCAGACTTTGTTGATCAACAGGGCGGAAGGTTTTATTTCTATGAAAACCCCGTTGCTGTGAATCAATTCCAAATAGATTTGCGTAAAGAGGGAGGACATTCACTTTCTCAAGATTTAATAAAAATACAAAGGGATAATGATTATATATGGATTAAAGACACTTATCTAGTAAAAATAAATTTGGTTGCAGATTATTTAGAAAATAAAGCCAAACTGTATAAGTCTAATGGTATGAAAAATATGGCAGTTGATGAAGTTGGTTTTAAATTGTACGCAGAAAATCAAAGAGGAGATGTTGTAACAAGAGATCAGGCAAGAGTAATGCTTGAAGAAACAGCCGAAAATATTGTAAATAACTTAGAAAATCTGGCTTTATATACCCCAAATCAGTATTTTTGGAGGTATAGTTCTGAAATCTTTCACCTTCCTATGGTGAATTCACAATACATCTATGAGACAGACACCGTCCCTTTTATTCAAATAGTTTTGAAAGGAAGTATAGATTATTATGCACCATATTCTAATATGGGGTTTTATTCACCAACAGATATATTAAGACTTATTGAATATGGGGCTTATCCCTCTTTCGTTTTAACAGCTTTAACTAACGACGAATTGAAATATACAGCTATCTCTGATTCGTATTATTCAACATATTATGAACATTGGTTAGATGTGATTGTAAGTACGTATAATACGATAAATAATGTTTTATCTAAATTTGAAGGAAAGCAGATAGTAGATAGAACAGTATTAAAAGAAGGCGTTGTAAAGGTTGATTATGATGGAGATGTATCTATTATTGTTAATTATACAAACTATGATTATTTCTTTGAAAATTATGTAGTCCCAGCTCTAGGATATTTGATAGTTTAATTAAATATTGATTTAAGGGTCGTAGAGGCGACCTACACGTCTAAATAATGGTTTAAAATAGCAAATACAATCTATTTGCCTACCTAAATCAAAAAAGTAGGTACAAGAGCAAAACCCTTAAGGCCCTGCGGCATGAACATTTTACCTTTATCATCAGGAGTTGATTGAAATTGAAAAACTCAAAAAAAGAAAAGTCTTTTGTTAGTAAACTAACAATACATCAAAAGTCTGCAATTAGAGGCTATATGTTTTTACTACCGTGGATTATAGGATTTATAGTTTTTACAGCTTTTCCATTTTTTTATTCAATTTACTTGAGTATGAGTAGGGTAACTATTACCCCTACAGGCATAGTTACTCAATGGAATGGTTTTAACAATTATTGGGATATTTTTACAAAAGATGTGGATTTTTTGCCTGCTTTAACAGATAGCATTGTTTTTGTTGGGCTTTCAACGCCACTTATAATCGTAGCTTCTTTACTTATAGCGTTAATGCTTAATAAACAGTTCAAAGGAAGAACTGTTTTTAGAGCAATTTATTTTTTACCTGTAATTATTATGAGCGGACCAGTTTTAAGTGAACTTTTAGCTAACAAGGCTGTAAATATAATTCAACCAACCAAATTTGCTATCTATGAATTTTTTAGATCGTTACCTCTAAATTTGGGTGCGCCAATTCTTTATCTATTCGATAAGATAATCATTATACTATGGTTTTCGGGTGTACAGATTTTGATATTTCTAGCAGGAATTCAAAAGATTGATAAAGCATTATACGAAGCGGCGCAAATTGATGGAGCTTCTTCGTGGGTGATTTTTTGGAAGATAACTTTACCGCAAATAAGGCCTTTGATACTAGTAAATGCTATTTATACAATAGTTGATTTAGCAACGTTTCCTACCAACGCAATAAATGTAGAGATTTCTTCTAAAATGTTTCAAACAGGAAGGGTGTATAGCTATTCTGCAGCAATGTCATGGATTTATTCGTTGATAATTCTAGCTATTTTAGGTGTGGCATTTTTAATTTTGAGAGAAAGGAAGAATTAGCCATGAACAAACGATTAAAAGAGAATATTTTTAAAGCTTTTATTATTTTATTACTTTTAATAATAGGATTTGCATATCTGTATCCTTTGGCTTTTATGATCTCTACAAGTTTTATGGATGTAGATGACCTTGTTAATCCAACTGTTCAATGGATACCATCAAAACTATATCTCGACAACTTTAAAATAGCCTCAAAGGTTCTAGACGTTAAAAACTCTTTGCTTAACTCTATTATTATGGCAGGAGTACCAGCTATACTTCAAACTATTTCTAGTGCATTAATTGGCTATGGTTTTGCAAGATATGAATTTCCTTTAAAAAAGCTTTGGTTCGCTTTGCTATTGTTTACATTCTTATTGCCTGTACAAGTGACTTTAATACCAAAATACATAATGTTTAGTAGTTATGGCATGATAAATACACCTTTCCCTTCCTTTCTTCCAGCTTTGTTCGGGCAGGGAATTAGAAGCGCAATTTTTATACTAATTTTCTATCAATTTTTTAGTTCTTATCCAAAATCCATAGACGAGGCTGCTCAGATTGATGGTGCCGGGCATTTTACAATATTCATGAAAATAGCTATCCCCATGTCTATACCAGCAATCGTTGTCTCACTACTATTTTCCTTTGTTTGGTATTGGAATGAGACATATCTTTCAGGATTGTTTTTCGGTAATGCAATTCAGACTTTACCTATGAAACTTCAATCGTTTGTCGATGCTTATTCAAGAATGTATCCAGTGAGCGACGCGAGCTTAGCAAATAGATTAAACGAAGGAATAAGAATGGCTGCAACTTTGATAACTATCATACCGTTGCTTATATTATATGCACTTTTACAGAAACAGTTCGTCGAAAGTATAGATAGAACCGGGATAACAGGAGAATAAAATTAATTTTAAATGGGTTCAAGGGCGAAGCCCTCACTCCTCCTTGGTGACAGTTACCAAGGAATGTAAATATAAAAATGTTTTGAATTTAAATGAGTTCAAGGGGCGAAGCCCCCACCCCTCCTTGGTAGTAGTTACCAAGGAAGTCAAAATTCTCTTTTCAAGGAGGCATAATACAGTGAAAAAAAGGGGGAATTTAAGGCATAACTTTTTAATTTTTCTCTCAATTATTTTAGCAACAAGTTGTTCATTATATGGAGGTGATGGTACTACAATGAATTACCGAATCAACGGAGATGTGGAAGTCTGGTTAACGACATCTAACCAAAAAAATCTTTTATCGCAACAACCAGTTATATCAGCCTTTGAAAAATCTAATAAAATTGATGAATCAGTCACACAAATTGAAGTAAATCCTGAGATCACTTATCAAGAAATGGATGGATTTGGGGCTTCTTTAACAGATGCTTCTGCGTGGCTTATTTACAACATTTTAGATGAAAAACAGCAAAAAGAGCTAATGTACGAGCTTTTTAGTTCAGAAAATGGGATAGGAATATCCTTTTTACGTCAACCGATGGGGGCTAGTGATTTCGCTCTTAAAATGTATACTTATGATGATGTTCCCCAAGGTGAGGAAGATTTTGAACTAAAATATTTCAGCATCGATCATGATAAAGAGTACATAATACCATTGATAAAAAAAGCTATTGAGATAAATCCAGATTTAAAAGTTATGGCATCTCCTTGGAGTCCTCCAGCCTGGATGAAAACATCTCGAAGCCTTATCGGTGGATCGTTACGCGAAGAATGCTATGATGTTTATGCAAGGTATTTTGTAGAATTTATTAAAGCCTATGAGAAGGAAGGTATCCCTATATATGCAATAACCGTACAAAATGAGCCATTATACGTTCCTAAAGAATATCCTGGAATGTTCATGTCTCCTGAAGCTCAAGCTATATTTATAAACGAATATCTAGGGCCCCTATTTAAAAAAGAAAACATTGATACTTTGATCCTTTGTTATGATCACAATTGGGATAATATAGAGTATCCTGAGATTGTTTTAAAGAAGGCTGGAAAGTATGTCGCAGGAACTGCGTGGCACGTTTATGGTGGAGATCATTCTGCAATGACAAAGATAAAAGAGAAATTTCCTGATAAGGAAGCTTGGCTAACAGAAGCTTCTGGTGGCGAGTGGGTACCCCCGTTTTTTGACGCTTTTGCTGATCAAATGACACATATAATCCGAGGAACTAGAAATTTTGCGAAAAGTATTGTCTGGTGGAACATGGCTCTAGATCAAAATAATGGTCCCACAGTACTTAAACATAGTACATGTAGAGGTATTGTAACAATTGATACAGACAAAAAAGATATAACCTACAACGTTGATTATTATACAATGGGTCATATTAGTAAGTTTGTTCAACCTGGAGCGTATCGGATAGAATCTACAAATATTCAGAGCATAATTGAAACAACAGCTTTTAAAAATCCTGATAATTCAATAGTACTAATTGTGTACAACAGGACAAATAACAACAAAAAATTATCTATAACATATGGAGATTCTGAATTTAATTACACACTTAGAGGAAAATCAGCAGTTACTTTTATATGGAACAACTAAAACTCAGTAAAAACACAAATACTATTACAAACAAGGATGTGAAAAAAGTGGAAAGAGACATAAA
>ERZ773359.1187-NODE-1187-length-36742-cov-5.814512_pt1 | contig 36742 bp, 31 predicted proteins | sample MGYA00374955_ERZ773359 | MGnify/ENA primary metagenome ERZ773359 (study PRJEB29098, sample SAMN04486028) | biogas fermenter metagenome | study: EMG produced TPA metagenomics assembly of the Biogas fermentation microbial communities from Germany - Plant 4 DNA1...
GTCATACGACACTCTGCAGACTTTTTTATCCATTGCCTTTGATTACATCAATGAAATATTTGAAACCAGCCACAGGCTTTGCCAGCTTAAAATCAGCGACATAAAGTCGGAGGACTTGATAGAAGCCGACAGCGAAACATACGCTACTTAAAATCTGTGAATACCGGTCAACGATGTGTACTATCTGTTATGGATAGTACATTTTTTTGGGTTCTTGTCAGTGACTCAGCCTGATGGCCCTAAAAAGGTTGTCGACAAATATGATTGGGCTCGGGACCTTCACGTTAAAAGCCAGAAGGAGGCTGAAAAGAAGCGAGGCCGCGTAAAACAGGCAGTACACGGCTATGAGCTTGAAATCCCTGTTTTTTATCAGGGACGGCAGATTAAGGACGAGCATAGCGGCAAACGCCAGCAAAATCACAACAATCACCTGAGAGCCGCCTCCTTGCCATTGCCTTTTTTGGCCGCCGATTTTTTGATGTAATGGACAGCCAGCGTCAGGGCGGGTAGCAGGATTTCAAGCGTAAACCATAAAAACGGGATTGTCTCCTGCGCCGCTTTTATCTGGATTAAGATATTTTGATAGTTTATGATGGAATAGACCGCCACAAAGGCGGCGCAGGGCAGCAGGAGGGGGCGGTACGTTTTTAATTCCAGGGTCTGCGAAAGGGACAGCATGCTCGCGTAAAACAAAAAGGATATTTTGAAATACAGCAGGATAATCAAAAGGATTGAGAACATGATTTCCATGTGGCTGATTGTCTGGAATAATATCCCAAGGCGGAACGCCTCAAAAGAGGGCAGCGAAAAATACCCTATGGTGTTTCCCAGTACCGCGATGTCCCGCAGCATTACCAGCAGAATAAGGATACCGCCGATTAACAGCCCGCCGACAAAATATCGCAGCAGTTTTTTTTGCGATTTGTCCACATAGGGGGTTATCATCAAAAAAATCACCGTTTCGCCGAACGGAATGGTGCTGCAAATATGGGTAACCTGAATATAGTTTTTAATTGGAAGGTCAAAAACCGGCAGGAAATTCTCAGGATTAATTAAACCCGTAATAGCAATAATCGAAATCAGCAGGATGACGGCCGAGATAATCAAAAAGACGGTGCTGTACCGGGTAACAACTTCAAGCCCGTAATATGCCGACCATACGCACAGCAGTATAAACAGGATAATAATGATTGGCATCGGGGTTTTAATCATGGTGGTTTTGCTTACGAAATTGCCCAAATCCCGCATGTTCAGCGACACCAGCGTGAAGAAAAACCAGACGTAAAACAATGAGATGATTTTTCCAAAAACTTTGCCAAATACCGCCTCGTTTATCTGTATCAGGTTCAGGCCGGGGTGGGATTTTGCAAGCTGCGCGTAAAGTATCATTAACGGAATGCACAGTATCATTGCGATAGTGTGGGCAATCCATGAATCCTGCTTTGTAATCGGGACAAAAAACGAGGTCAGCAGGGATGACGAATGGAGAAAGCAGGCGATTGAAAACATAAACTGGCCGGCGGATATTTTAGAATGCTCTATTGTCATGACAAGCCCCCCTCAGGCTGTTTTCGGGGATATTGAGATTTTTCCGGTATCGAGGATTTCGGTCTGTATATTAAGCGCAAGTTCAAGGGACGGGTATATTTGCTCCCACCTGCCTTCCAGGGCTTTCCACTTTCGGCTGTGGTATTTGTGTATGTGAAAGCCGAACCCGAAAATATCGGCGTTCAGCCTCTGCGTCTGCTTAAAACACGACAGCACCACCTGTTTTACGGTGTCTGCGGCAACTTTGTTTAACAACCCGATTACTTCTTCAAGCGGCTGCCCTTCAAACCCGATAAGCTGCTCTACAATAAAGCGCCCATTAATGTCAACCTGTATTTTTGGCATTCCGTTTTTGTCAAAAACCGCTTTTACCTTACTCTCGCAGGCGCTTATATTCAGTTCAGCGCTGTCCTTGCCGGTATTTACCTTAAGGGAGCCGCTTTTGATTTCCCCAAGCATCCACGCGTATCCGTTAGTTTGGTTTTCGGACAGTTTTCCGACCATTCTGCCGTTTTTGAAAACCGCTAACCCCTGCATCGAGAGCCTTGACAAATCTTTTTCCTTAATACTTTTTATAATCGGCACCGCCGCCGCGGATGATTTGTCAATCAGCTTGGACACCAGTTCCAACAGGCTGACGCTATACACTTTCGAAATCTCCATTTTGTTTTTTATCATTCGGTCGATACCGACTGAGGGGATTTTTTCAAGCTCCATTTCGGTGTCCAGCACTTCTCTTGCATTCCCCTCCGCGACCAGCATATACACGTTCATGTGGGACTGGTGATAGCGCATGAGAGCGTCGATGTCGTCGGCAATTCCGTCTTTTGCGTGGGATTCCCCGAAAATTATAAGCTGGTTGTGGTGGAGAAAGAGGGTCCGGCTATTGTCCTGGCGCAGGCTGTCCAATGCCCCGACAATGCTTCGGTCGGTCGCGTCGAGGACCAGGTACGCTTTTTCGCTGATTTCTTTCCCCGTCTCGCCGCCGCCTCCGACCGTTTCCGCTTTCCCGACCTGCACGGTAAGCCTTATCAGGCCGGGTTTTTCGTCCCTGTCGATACCCACCCCTGTTACAATCGAGATTGTGTCGAGCTCCACGATGTCATAGCAGCCCGACGATATGAGCAAAAGCAGGGCGGTTGCGGCCGCCGCGGCCGCCGGTCTCAATCCCGTTTTCATTCTGATGACCATCCTTTCCGCACAGGATTCAAGCCGCTCAACCGCTGCCCGACGGGCTTGAATACGTCGGCGAGGGAGGGGGCTTTACAGCGGCGCGGCGGGTTATGTCGCCGCTGGCAATGCCCTTTGGGCGTTTTAACATTGACCAAAGCGGCATTCGGATATAGCTGTCCTGCATGTTGTGGTGGAAAGTCATAAAAGCGCAGTAAGGCATGCCGAACGATTTGAGGGAAGCGATATGATTTAAAACGCCGAGCAGGCCGATTGCAATTCCCAGCGCTCCAAGCGACGAGGCCAAAAACAGCAGGATTATCCTTATGATTGAAGCCGAATCAAGCTGTTCGGGCACCACAAAACCCGCGACCGCGGTCATGGCTATCGCGATTACCATTGGCGCTCCTACCAGCCCCGCGGACACGGCGGCTTCCCCCATTATCAGCGCGCCCACTATGCTGATAGCCTGCCCGACCGGTCTTGGCAGCCTGACCCCCGCCTCCCGCAGTATCTCAAACGACAGAATCAGAATAAAAGCCTCAAGGAATGCCGGGAACGGGGTGCCCTCTCTGGCCGCCGATATGGTGAACAGCAGGGTTGTGGGAATTAGCTCCTGATGAAAGGTGGTCAGCGCAATGAAAATCGCAGGGGCCGCGATGGTCAGGAAAAAGGCAATGTATCTCAGCATCCGCACAATGCTTGCAAAAAACGGGCGGATGTAGTAATCTTCGGAGGACTGGAAGCTCTCCACGAAAAGCAGCGGGGCAGTCAGCACAAAAGGGGTGCCGTCCACAATTATCGCGACCCTGCCCTCCAAAACCTTTGCGGCAACCACATCGGGTTTTTCGCTGTTCCCTATGGTCGGGAAAATCGAGAAGGGGTTGTCTTCGATGTACTGCTCGATATACCCGGAATCGATTATCGAGTCGGTGTCAATGGATTTCAGCCTTGCCCTCGCAGTCGCTACAATCCCAGGGTCGGCGACCCCTTCAATATACGCGAGGCAGACGTTGGTCACGGTTTTATTGCCGATTGTGAAATTTTCCATCCTAAGCTTCGGGCTTCTTATCCTTCGCCTGAGCAAGGCGGTATTGGTTCTGAAGTTTTCGGTAAAGCCTTCCCGCGGGCCCCTGACCACCGCTTCGGTCTGAGGTTCGGTGATTTCCCTTTTTTCCCAGCCCTTTGAGCTGATGACCAGCGCCTTGTCAAACCCATCTGAAAGGAAGGCGGTGTCGCCCGACAGGCAGCTTTCGACTATTTCCCCGGCGGTGTGTTTTTCTGTTATCTCGCCGGCGCAGATAATTGTCTGTTTTACGGTGTCAAGGCTTTTTGTTATCGACTGCGACTGGTAATCGCTGAATTCTTTATACAGCTTTAAGGGTTTGAGGATACCGTCGATTATAACGGTGCTATTGACCAGCCCGTCCACAAAAACAAGCGCGCCTTTGATTTCGCTGTTTTGACCGTATCTGAACTCGTGCACCTTTATGTCCGGGCTTGTTCCGACAATCTCTCTTATGATTTCAAGGTCAGCCGACAGGTTTCCGGTTAATACGCTGTCCTTCGGTTCTTCCCTGCTTTGGTCAAGACCCTGTTCGCCGGCAGTTTCCATGTCCGAGTTTATCAGCCAATAGTATTTGAGCTTGTTGTAAATGAACCTAAACATCCCAAAAAACACCTTTCGGAAGACGGTTGTATTAGTATTGCCAAAAAACTGGATTTATTATGCATTATACTGTTCACAAACAGATAAAAATATTGTAGAATAGTGCATTGTAGGGTTTGGAAATTTCTTGGGCAGGTGATCGGGCTGAGGAGAACTTTAACCATTATCTGTATTCTGGCCGCTGTTTGCGCGGTGCTCGCTGCGGTTTTGTACCCCTTGCACTATTTTAATCTCCTGCCGCGCCGGTCATATACCGCCGAGGATTTTGGAATAAAGACCGTGCGCAGCCGGAATGACGCCGACGACGACGGAATAGACGATTATACCGACATCATGCAAAGCGCAAGAGAATATCTTTTGACAAAACCGAGATACAAAAGCGCGTATTATCCCGGAGGGTATCCTCCCGACGGCGAAGGGGTATGCACCGATGTGATATGGAAAGCGTTTGAAGGGGCGGGCTATCCGCTCAAGGAGATGGTGGACCGGGATATAGCGGAGAACACCGATGCTTATCCCGGCGTAAACGGCAGACCCGACCCGAATATTGATTTCAGAAGGGTGCGCAACCTTCTGGTCTTCTTTAAACGGAACGCAAAATCCCTTTCCATTGACCCTCATGAGATTGAGGAGTGGCAGCCGGGCGACATCGTCGTGTTTGACGGGCATATCGCCATTCTTTCCGACAAGCGCGATAAATCCGGCGTGCCGTATATACTGCACCACAGCAAACGACCCCAAAAAGAAGAAAACGCCCTTTTGCTTTACAGCATAATCGGGCATTTCAGGTGGGAGATAGAACCGGAGGAATAGATAAGAACATGTTAAGGCACAGCATAAGGTTTAGGCTGAACGAGATTTTATTAAGCATGTCTGACGCAATCGACATGATTTCACCGCAGTTGAACCGTCATCACCAGAAGGTCGCTTACCTTTCGTACCGCATTGCGAGCGAAATCGGGATGTCCCTTGAACAGCAGCGGCTTGTGCTTATGCAGGGGCTTGTGCACGATATCGGGGCACTTTCGGTGGACGAGAGGCTCTCGCTGATTGAGGAGGAGCAGCCTGACGATGTAAACAGCCACGCTTTCCGCGGCGCAAGGTTGCTTTCAAAATGCCGGCCGCTTAAAGCACTGGCGGACGGGATAAGGTACCACCACCTTCGGTGGGATTACGGGCGCGGTATGGAATTTCTCGGGCGCCCTATCCCGATAAACAGCCACATACTCCATCTTGCGGACAGGGTCAGCGTGTATTTTGATGACGCCCCGAATGTAATCACGAAATCCTCGAAACTGATGGAGCATTTCAGCAAAGGCGAAAACACACGGTATTCTCCGATGTTGCTGGAGGCGCTCGCTGAGCTTGCGAAAAGGGAATATATCTGGCTTGAAATGTCAGACCGCGAGCCGATACAGTATTTGCCCGACTATGTGATGGAATTCGGCAAACACGACCTTGACGACTTCCTGCAAATGGCGAGGATGTTCTCGCGCGTGATAGACTTTCGCAGCCGGTTTACCGCGACCCACTCCGCCGGGGTGGCGCATACCGCCGGCAAACTGGCCGAGCTTTCCGGCATGTCGGCGGACGAGCGCAAGATGATGCTTATTGCCGGCTACCTTCACGACCTTGGAAAGCTTGCGGTCAAAAACTCGATACTTGAAAAGCCCTCAAAACTCAGCATAAACGAATTTGATGTTATACGGAGCCATTCGTTTTATACATACAAGCTGTTAAGCGGCATTGAAGGGTTCCACACAATCAACCAGTGGGCTTCTTTCCACCACGAGAAGCTCAACGGGGCAGGGTACCCTTTCCACCTCAAAGGGGAGCAGATACCGTTCGGATCAAGGGTGATGACGGTCGCGGATATCTTCACTGCGGTTATCGAGCACCGCCCTTACCGCAACGGAGTGGACAAACAGCAGGTAAGAGGCATTTTTGAAAAGCTGGTCAAAAACGGAGAAGTCTGCGAGGCTGCTGTTGACACCCTTGTCGGCAACCTCGATGTTTTTGTCGAGCTGTGCAACAGGGAGCAGCAGCTTGCGGCCGAAGATTACGAGAGTTTTTTCTCGGACGAGGAAACCGCCGTTTTGGTATAAATATAAAATTTGACGGCAGCGGGTGGAAGATGGAATACTTTGAATACGGCGAAAAGGAAATAAACCATCTCAAAAGCCGGGACCCCCGGCTTGGCAGGGTTATCGACAGGGTGGGCTTTATCAAACGGGAAGTCAACCCCGATTTATTTGCCGCGCTGGTTTGCAGTATAATTGAGCAGCAGATTTCAAGAAAAACCGCCCTGACAATTTCCGGCAGGCTGACGGCGCTGCTGCGGCAGATTACCCCGCAGTCGGTCGCAGCGGCCGATTTGGACAGTATCAGGGGCTGCGGTATACCGGACAGGAAAGCCGGTTATATTAAAACGGCGGCAGATTTGGTTTTAAGCGGCGGCCTTGACCTTGAGGGGCTGTGCCGGCTTTCGGACGAGGAGGTTGTCAAAATCCTGACCGCGCTCCCCGGAATTGGGCGCTGGACTGCCGAAATGCTGTTGATTTTTTCAATGCGCCGCCCGGATGTGGTGAGTTACAGCGATTTAGGAATACGGCGCGGGATGAAGAGGGTTTACGGATTAAAGGAGCTTACGCGTAAGCAATTTATGCATTACAGGAACAGGTACTCACCTCACGGCACGGTCGCTTCCTTTTATCTTTGGGCCGCTTCAAGGGATTAGACTTAAAGGAGTGGATGGCGATAAACACTATTCGCGACTGGATAACAAGAGTTGGAATTAAAGGCGAATTGGCGGAGCATGTTTTTTACGTCGTGCTGGCGGTTATTGTATTACTTGTCTGCGCCGCGGCAAACTATATTGCAAAAAGGTTTGTATTGAGGCTCGCAGAAAAAAGGGTGAAGGGGAATAAAATCACATGGGACGACGTTCTTGTTGAAAGCGGGGTTTTGCGCAGGCTTTCACATATTGTCCCCGCCGCGATAATCCGGATGTTTTCCGGTTATTTCGGCCCATATACTGGGTTTGTCCAAAAGGCCGCCGGCATATACCTTACGCTCGTTTTGCTCTTTGTAATCGTCGCGCTGCTGGACGCGGCGGACAGGATATACCGCAGGTACGAGATATCAAAAACCCGCCCGATAAAGGGGCTGCTTCAGATTGTGAAAATCGCCTCGTTCATTATCGGCGGGATTGTGATAATAGCCGACCTGATGGGGCAGGACCCGGTTGTAATGCTGGGCGGCATTGGGGCTTTGACTGCCGTCTTTTCGCTTGTGTTCAAGGATTCCCTGCTTGGGTTTGTCGCCGGAATTCAGCTTTCCGCAAACGACATGGTGCGGATTGGGGACTGGATTGAAATGCCGAAATACAACGCGAACGGGGATGTTATAGAAATATCCCTTAACACCGTAAAGGTGCAGAATTTCGACAAGACAATCACCACAATCCCCGCGTATGCGCTTATCTCGGACTCTTTCAAAAACTGGAGGGGGATGAGGAATACCGGCGCGCGGCGGATAATGAGGTCGGTTTACATCGATGTGCACAGCATTTCGTTTTGCACTCCTGAAATGCTCGACAGGCTGAAAGCCAGCGGGCTGCTCAGGGAATACATCGAGACCCGGCAGGCTGAAATCGACGAATACAACAAGAGCAGTGGGCTTGACCCGGTAAAAACCGTAAACGCGAGACGGCTGACAAATATCGGGGTTTTCAGGGTGTATATCCAAAACTACCTTAACAACCACCCGGACATCCGGCAGGATTTGCCCCGGATGGTGCGCCAGCTCCCGCAGGAGGCCAACGGCCTGCCTTTGCAGGTTTATGCGTTTGCCAATACCACAGAATGGGCGGTTTACGAAAACATCCAGTCCGATATATTTGACCATATCCTCTCGGTGGCGGACTATTTCAGGCTTCGCATTTTCCAAAACCCGTCTGGTTATGATTTCAGAGCATTTAAAGGCGGGAAACCGCAGAACTAATAATACCGATACGGCGGTAAAAATCAGAAAAGGAAGGGCAAGCAAAGCAAATGTCAGACGAATTTGTCCGGACAAAAATGCTGATTGGCGAGGACGGGCTGAAAAAGCTCAGAAACGCGTCGGTCGCGGTGTTCGGGATTGGCGGGGTCGGCTCGTTCGCCGCTGAGGCGCTCGCGCGCGGCGGTATAGGCAGGCTGATACTGGTGGACAGGGATACGGTCAGCCTTTCCAATATAAACCGCCAGCTTGTCGCGGCTCACAGCACCCTCGGTCGGTATAAAGTCGAGGTGATGCGCGAAAGGATTCTGGATATAAACCCCGGCGCAAAGGTCGAGGTTTACCCCGTATTCTACACCGCGGACAACGCCGGGGATTTTGACTACTCCTCATTTTCGTATATAGCCGACGCGATGGACACAATAACCTCGAAACTTGTGCTGATTGAGCGCGCGAAAGCGGCGGGCGTTCCGGTTATCAGCTGTATGGGAGCGGGCAACAAGCTGAACCCGACTGATTTTGAAGTGGCCGACATATATGAAACCTCGGTATGCCCTCTTGCAAGGGTGATGCGGCATGAGCTGCGCAGGCGGGGGATTGGCGATTTAAAGGTGGTGTATTCAAAGGAGCCGCCGCTGGCCCCTCAAAAAAGCGGGGAGAGCGCCGGGGGGAGAAAACAGGCGCCGGGCAGCATTTCCTATGTCCCTTCGGTTGCGGGGCTGATTATGGCGGGCGAGATTATCCGCGATTTGGCCGGAGTGTAGCCGGCGCGGCCAAGGGCAAAAAAACAAAAAAGTAGAATTATGTTTTAAATAGTTTATATTTTTTAAAAATTAAGTAAAATATTTGATTGCCATTTATTATAAAAATCTATATGATATTATTTGTCAGGATATAAGCTTTGATTGAAAGGATGGTTGATATGGCTAAATTAAAGGTTGGCATTATCGGCTGCGGCGGGATTGCGAACGGAAAGCACATGCCCGCTCTGGCAAAACAGGCGGACAGGGCTGAAATGGTCGCGTTCTGCGATATTATTGAGGAACGCGCGCAGAAAGCGGCTCAGAACTACGGGGTCGCCGGCGCAAAGGTTTATATCGACTACAGGCAGTTGCTTGAGGACAAGAGCATTGATGTGGTGCACGTCTGCACTCCCAACAGAAGCCACGCTGAGATTACGGTAGCGGCATTGGAGGCCGGCAAGCATGTAATGTGCGAAAAACCGATGGCGAAAACCGTCGCGGATGCAAAGATGATGGTGGACGCTGCAAGAAAGTCTGGCAAAAAACTGACCATAGCCTACCAGAACCGCTTCCGCAAAGACAGCCTGCTGCTTAAAAAATATATTGAACGCGGGGAATTGGGCGAAATCTACTATGCCAAAGCCTGTGCAATTCGCCGTCGCGCGGTCCCGACATGGGGTGTTTTCCTCAACGAGTACGAGCAGGGCGGCGGGCCTTTAATCGACATCGGCACCCATGCGCTTGATTTGACCTTGTGGATGATGGACAATTACAAACCCAAAGCGGTGCTCGGCCAGGCGTTTAAAAAACTGAGCAATCAGACTGGGACCGCAAACGCATGGGGAGATTGGGACCCCGCGCAGTTCACCGTCGAGGATTCGGCTTTCGGCTTTGTGGTGATGGAAAACGGGGCAGCAATATCCCTTGAGTCAAGCTGGGCGCTGAACACGCTGGACGTCGGCGAGGCGAAAACCACCCTCTGCGGCACTAAGGGCGGCGCGGATATGAAGGATGGACTGAGAATCAACAAGGTCGAGCTGAACACCCAGGTTGTAGTTAAACCCGACCTCAACAGCGGAGGAGTTGATTTTTACGAGGGAAGCCAGGGCTTAAGCCCCGGCGATTTGGAGGCCAAAATGTGGATTGACTGCATACTTAACGACACACAGCCTCTGGTACTGCCCGAACAGGCGTATGCCGTAACACAAATCCTTGAGGCCATCTATACTTCGGCTAAAACCGGCGAGGCGGTTTATTTTAAATAATTTATAAGCCGCGGATTGATACCGCATGAAAAAAGCTGCTGCATCTTTTGGTGCAGCAGCTTTTTAATCCTTTTTATCGTGTTCCGAGGGTTTGTCGTCGGGGTTGTTTTTTCTCAACACCAAATCGCACACCAGCGCGGCGACAATCCCGCCGGCAAATATCGCCGGGGCGACTTTAAGCGCCGCGGTGTAATAGCTTACGCACAATATGTAATCGCCGGCGTACGGCGCGGCAATGTAGATTACGGCGGCGAACAGGTATAATACGGCGGTGAACTGGAGGGAGCCGTGTATTATATCCCGCGAATATTTATGTAGGCGATTTAGCTGCTTTAATGTCCCGAAGACGCTTTTGACTTGCTTAATCAGCTTTTTCCACATCCCGAATTACAACCTTTTCAAAATATGTGATATAATCGTTGCAGGAGATACTGTATAAAGTATATCATTAAGCCTTGTCGGCAGGCAATGCTAAAAAATTGCCAACCGGCAAACGGAGGTAGGAATTATGAATGTCGGCGTTTCCACCGCCAATCTATACCCCATGCGCACCGAGGACGCTTTTAAGGCGCTGCTTGAGGCGGGTTTTCGCACAATCGAAGTGTTTTTGAACACCGAATCCGAGGCCACCGCCGAATTTGCGGCAAAGCTCAAAAGGATGGCCGGGGATTACGGGGCGCGCATACCCGCGCTGCACTCATACAACTCTTCGTGCGAGGCGTTTTTGCTGTTTTCAAACTACCAAAGAAGGCTTGAGGACGGTTTAAAGCGGCTGGACGAAGTGTTCCGCTCGGCTGAGATAGTGGGGGCACCGTACGTCATCATGCACGGGGACCGGCCGGGCGGCCCGCTGTCGGTCAGGGAATCGGTTCTGAGGTACGAGGTGTTTTATGATTTGGGGCGGACAAGGAATGTTACGCTGTTGCTTGAAAATGTGGCCTACTACCGTTCGGCGGAGCTTTCGTATATAGAGGAAATGCGCCGCCTGCTCGGAGAGAAGGCGCAGTTTGTCTTTGATTTAAAGCAAAGCGTCAGGTGCGGGATTATCCCGAATAGAGTGATTTCGGCGATGGGCGCAGGGATACGCCATGTCCACATAAGCGACAACGACGCCGAGCGCGACTGCATTATTCCGGGAAAGGGACGGATGAATTATGCAGGGCTGTTGCGCAAACTGAAGGAATATGGTTTTGACGGGGATTTGATTATCGAACTTTACCGCAGCAATTTCAAAGAGATTGGGGAGTTGGTGGAGGCAAAAAAAGAATTAAACCGGATAATCGGCGCCCTTTAATCGACATGAATACCAGAATTGCCGTTCGTATTTGGAAGTAATCACCCGAAAAACAGAATTTTGTGGTGGAATATGAAATACAAAAATTCAAGATATTTCACAAAATATTATAATAATTGACTATAATATGTTGACATAATTAAAACTTATGATATAATGTATCATAAATTGTGGACAAACACCACAAAATGAAGTTGTAGAAAGGGTGGCCGATTTGAGCCGGATTACAGCTAAGCCGGGTCAGCATATTTTGCAGTATGTAACCCGGTGCCGATTGGTTTCATCATCACTTTGGTGCGATGAGATAAACAAAAGCGTCAGGGTATGGGGGCTTGAGATAGAGTTTTCGGGCGGAGAGGTTGTGAGTTTTCCGGATTTATCCACCAGAAAGGCTGATGTGGAGGAGCTGCAAAGGCGGCTGGTCGGCGCCGATTTGTCCCCGCTGTTTGTCAGAGATATTGTTGAAGACTATCTCGGATATGTGTTCGGACAGCCCTGACACGTGCATATAAAGGTCGTGTTGCACGATGTGCGCAGATATGCTATACTTTTCCTAAAGCGCGTAAATTGTCGCATAATCGCAGGGGTGATGAGAATGAAATGTCCTTTCTGCAGCTTTATGGAAAGCAAGGTTATCGACTCCCGCCCGACCGATGAAGGCTCACGTATAAGACGCCGGCGCGAATGCTTAAAATGCGCAAAGCGGTTCACCACGTATGAGATTGTGGAAAGCCTTCCGATTATCGTTGTGAAAAAAGACAAGTCCAGAGAGGTTTTCGACCGCAACAAGCTGTTCAACGGGATGCTTCGGGCATGCGAAAAGCGCCCGGTTTCGCTTGAGACCCTTGAGAAAGCGGTTGACGAGATTGAAGCCTACATACACAATTCCCTCGACAGGGAGGTTACGTCGTACCGGATTGGCGAGCTTGCGATGGAAAAGCTGAAGGACATTGACGAGGTTGCCTATGTGAGGTTTGCGTCTGTTTACAGGCAGTTTAAGGATATATCCACCTTCCGGGACGAGATTAACAAGCTGCTTCCGGAGGAATAACGGTGTCTGATTTGCCGGCGGTGTGAGCCCTGCCGGTTTTTTGCTTTTTTTGGGTTGTTCGCCAAAATGCAGGGTGTATAATTCCACCCTGCCGCATTAAACAGGCTTTTGATATAGATAATAAACGCAAGACGATATTTAGCCGCTGGGGCAGGGTGTCAGGGGAAACAGGGGGATAAAAAACCGGCAGCGGCCGGACGCTGATAACCCCAAACTCCGCTATTGCAATTTTTTGTTAATACAATTAAAATAAGACTATGTGAAAAGAGGTGGACGGCCTTGAAATATGGTCTTTTATCGCGGATTGCCGAAAAACAGTCAGGTTTTTCCAAAGGCCAGCGGTTGATAGCCGATTATATAACCAAGAATTACGATAAAGCCGCTTTTATGACCGCCTTCAAGCTGGGACAGGCGGTGGGGGTCAGCGAATCCACCGTGGTCCGGTTTGCCGCCGAGCTGGGGTTTGACGGATATCCGCAGCTTCAGAAAGCCATGCAGGAGCTGACCCGCAGCAAGATGACATCCATACAGCGGATTGAGGCCACCGAGACCCGGATGAAAAGCGATGAGGTCTTAAGCAATGTGATTGCCTGCGACATCGCCAACATAAAAAAGACCCTTGACGAAGTGCCAAAAGATGTCTTTGACAGCGCGGTGGACGCGATTGTCAAGGCAAGGCGGGTGTATATATACGGCGCGGGAAGCTGCAGGTCGCTCGCACTCTTTCTGGCATATTACCTGAAAATTATGATGATTGACGTAAAGCTGATGTACACATCGAGCGAGACCGAAATCTTTGAAGATATGCTGCATATCGGCTCGCAGGATATGGCAATCGGCATCAGTTTTCCACGGTATTCCTCAAAAGCGGTGAAAGCGATGAATTTCGCCCATTCAAGAAACGCGCCGGTAATCGCGATAACCGACAGCAAAATATCTCCGATTGCAAGCTCGGCGACCTATCTTTTGCTGGCGCACTGCGACATGGCGGCGATTGTGGATTCCCTTGTCGCGCCTTTGAGCCTGATAAACGCTATAATTGTCGCGATTTCTTTGAAGAAAAAAGAGGAAATCATCAGCAGGCTGTTAGAGCTTGAAAAGATTTGGGAAGATCACGAGGTTTATCAAAAGCCCGAAGCCTGAAACGGTGTTTGAAAGGGTCTGGTCGGTATCGTCAACTCAAAAGAAGGTTCGGTATTAGTAATCGGAGGGGGAGCCGCCGGCCTTATGGCGGCGGGCACCGCCGCGGGGCGCGGACTTGATGTTACGATAATTGAACGCAACAAGCGGATGGCGCGTAAGCTGATGATAACCGGCAAAGGGCGCTGCAACATCACAAACAACTGCGATGTTGACGAGTTTATCGCCAATCTGCCAAGGAACGGAAAGTTCCTGTACAGCGCATTGAGCCGTTTTTCCCCGCGGGATTTGATGGCGTTTTTTGAAAAAAACGGGGTCAGCCTTAAAACCGAACGCGGAAACCGCGTTTTCCCGGCCTCCGACAGGGCTGTCGAGATTGTGGACGCGCTGGTCTCCTTTGCAAGAAAGTCTGGCTGCCGGTTAAAAAACGGTAGGGCTGTCAGCCTGATTATAGGCGGCGGCAGGTGCAGGGGCGTAAGGCTCGACAGCGGGGAGGAAATACTAGCCGGCGCGGTGGTAATCTGCACTGGAGGCATGTCTTACCCGCTGACCGGCTCGACCGGGGACGGTTATGTTATGGCGCGGCAGGCCGGGCATACCGTAACCCCTCTCCGCCCATCGCTGGTCCCGCTGGTGTCAGAGGACGGGTGGTGCGGGGAAGCGCAGGGGCTGTCATTGCGCAACTGCGCCGTAAGGGTTGAAGATACCATTAAAAATAAAATAATCTATCAGGATTTTGGGGAGATACTGTTCACCCATTTCGGGGTGTCAGGGCCGATTGCGCTCAGCGCCAGCGCCCACATGGACGGCATGCGACCGGGCAGGTACCGGCTGCTGATTGACTTAAAGCCCGCGCTGACCGAGGAACAGCTTGATTTGCGCCTTATAAGGGATTTTGAGCGGAACAAAAACCGGGATTTCGCCAATTCGCTGGATAATTTGCTTCCCCGGTCGCTCTGCCCGGTGATAGTGTCGCTTTCGGGCATTCCGCCAAAGACGAAATGCCATTCCATCACAAGGGAGCGGCGCAGGGGGCTGGGCGCTTTGTTAAAGTCCCTGCCGGTTACCATACAGGGCTTCAGGCCGATTGACGAGGCAATTATCACGTCGGGCGGGGTAAAAACGTCCGAAATAAACTCAAAAACCATGGAGTCTAGGATTGTAAAAGGGCTGTATTTTGCAGGAGAGGTTATTGACGTGGACGGATACACCGGCGGCTTTAACCTGCAGATAGCCTTTTCCACCGGCGCCGCGGCAGGCAGGTCTGTGCTCGGCGATTGATTACCCGCAGAAAGGAAATTGATTTAAGATGAAAACAGTTTCGATTGCGATTGACGGCCCGTCAGGGGCAGGCAAAAGCAGCCTTGCAAAGGCGCTCGCGAGGGAGCTTGGGTTTATTTATGTCGATACCGGCGCGCTTTACCGGTCGGTGGGCTACCAGGTGCTAAAGCGCGGCGGTGCCCCGTCGGACAGTGTCTTTGTAAAAAAGCTGCTGCCAGACCTGAAGGTTGAGCTTAAGTATATTGACGGAAGCCAGCGGGTTTTTGTCAATAATCAGGATGTGTCCGATATGATACGCACGCCTGAGGTTTCGATGGCGGCGTCCGCGGTATCGGCAATTCCGGCTGTGCGGGAGTTTTTGTTTGATTTGCAGAGGGAAACCGCGAAGAAAAACAATGTAGTGATGGACGGGCGGGATATCGGAACGGTGGTATTGCCCGACGCGGACATAAAGATTTTCCTCACCGCCTCGCCTGAAGAACGGGCAAGGCGAAGGTTTCTGGAGCTTAAAGAAAAAGGGATTGAGGCGTCGTTCGAGGACGTGCTCGCCGACATGATAAAGCGGGACTATGACGACGCCAACCGGCAGACCGCCCCGCTCAGAAAAGCGGAGGACGCGATAACCGTAGATACCACCGGCAATACTTTTGAGCAGTCGCTTGAGATAATCAAACAAATTGTCCAAGAACGGCTTAATGAAAGGTCTGGCTCCTGATATGAAATTCGGGCGTATTTTGTTGTGGATTGTCCGTCCGCTGTTTTATCTTTTATTTCCCTATAAAATCAAGGGGATTGAGAATATTCCGAACGACCGACAGCCTTTGATACTCTGCAGCAACCATATATCTTACCTTGACCCGGTCTTTCTGCTGATGGGGTTTAAGCGCCGGTCGATATACTTCATGGCAAAAGCCGAGCTGTTCAAAAACCCTGTTGCAGCGTGGTTCCTTTCAAAGCTTTTCGGCGCGTTTCCGGTCAACCGCGGCAAGGGGGATACAGGCTCGATTGACACTGCGGAACGGCTGGTCAGGGAAGGCAAGCTGATGGGGATTTTCCCGGAAGGCACCCGTTCAAAAGACGGGACACTGGGACGCGCCAAATCCGGCGCCGCCCTGATTGTATCCCGGACCGGCGCGTCGGTGCTGCCTGCGGCGATTAAGACAAAATCCCAGAGGGTAAGGCCGTTTCAAAAAACCTGCGTTTTTATTGGCAAGCCGATGACGCCGGCACAGTTTCATCTGGATGGCGAAAACCCCGATTTGCGGCATGCGTCCCGCCTGATTATGGAAAGTATCGCGGCGTTGATGGAGGAAAACAGTTGAAGATACTTGTTGCGAAATCCGCCGGTTTTTGTTTCGGCGTGAATAAAGCGGTAGAGGCTGTCAACCGGCTGTTGGACGAGGGGCGCGGGGTTTGCACTTTGGGCCCGGTTATCCACAATCCCCATATGGTGGAAAAACTGAAGGCGAGAGGGGTCAGGGTTATAGACGAGCCAAGCGAGGCTCCGGAAGGCTCGGTCGTGGTGGTGCGCTCGCACGGGGTGCCAAAATCGGTGTATCAGAAAATAAAAAAAGCAGGGGTGGAACTCTGCGACGCCACCTGCCCGTTTGTAGCAAAAATACACAGAATCGTGTCCCGCGAATCCCAGGACGGCTCTGTGGTTATAATCGCGGGCAACGAGGGGCATCCTGAAGTTGTCGGGATACGCGGGCACTGCGGCGGCCGTTCTTTTGTAATCTCAGGCCCCGACGACATCATGGAATTATACGAAAAAGGGGTCATTTCTCCTTCCGAACGGGTGGTTTTAGTGTCCCAGACCACTTTTAACACTGCGATATGGCAAAAATGCGTTGATATCACAAAAAAACTCTATACAAATGTGGTAATTTTTGATACAATATGTAGTGCTACTGCCAAAATGCAGAGCGAGGCTGTCAGTATAGCCAAAAAAAGCGATATAATGGTTATAATCGGGGGACGTGAAAGCTCCAACACCGAAAAACTAAGGAATGTGTGCTCCGAACACTGTCCGACCATATTGATAGAAAGGGCGGACGAGCTTGAGCCGTCGATGTATAAAGGTGTTAAGACGGTCGGAATAACCGCGGGTGCTTCTACTCCTGCCGATATAATAAAGGAGGTACTTTCAACCATGTCCGAGATTATCAACACTAACGAAAAAGAATTTGATGAAGCGCAATTCCCGGCTGATACTGCCCCTGATCCGGAGGACAACGCTGCTGAAAGTCCGGAACAGAGCGCTGAGCAGAGTCCTGAACAGGCCGCTGAACAGAGTGCTGAACAGGTCGCTGAGCAGAGTCCTGAACAGGCCGCTGAACAGAGTCCGGAACAGGCCGCTGAACAGAGTCCGGAACAGGCCGCTGAACAGAGTCCGGAACAGAGCACTGAACAGAGCGGTGAACTGGACGATGAACAGGCCGATGAACAGAGCGATGAGCAGAGTCTGGAGCAGAGCGGGGATGGCGCTGCAGAGAGGTCTTTTGAGGAAATGAGTTTTGAGGAGGCGCTTGAGGCTTCCCTTCAAAACTTAAACAGCGATGAAAGGGTACGCGGCGTGGTTGTTGGCATAGCACCCAACGAGGTACAGGTTGAGGTTGTCGGCCGCAAGCAAACCGGGTATATCCCCTTATCCGAGCTGTCGGCCGACCCGGAGGCCAATCCTGAGGATATTGTTAAAATCGGGGACGAGCTTGAACTGCTGGTTCTGCGCACCAACGACCAGGAAGGCACCATAGTGCTTTCAAAAAGGCGTGTTGACGCGGTTAAAGAGTGGCATAAGATAGTAGAGGCCGAAAAGACCGGCGAAATCCTCGAAGGCGTGATTACCAATGTGGTCAAGGGCGGCGTTATTGCCGTTACCAACGGGATACGTATTTTCATACCCGCCTCCCATGCTTCCTCCACCCGTATGGAGGACCTCACCCCGCTGCTCAACCAGAAAGTGCGTTTCAAGATTATCGAGACCAACAGGGCAAGGCGCCGCGCCGTCGGTTCGGTAAGGGTGGTCGCCCGCGAGGAGCGCAGGCAGAAAGAAGAGGCATTCTGGGCGGTCGCGGCGGTGGGTCAGCAGTATACCGGGGTCGTGAAGTCGCTGACGTCCTACGGCGCTTTTGTGGACCTTGGCGGAGTGGACGGGATGATTCACGTCTCCGAGCTGTCGTGGTCCCGTGTAAAACACCCGTCGGAAGTTGTTGATGTCGGAGACACGGTCAATGTGTATATCCGCGAACTCGACAGGGAAAGGAAAAGGATTTCGCTCGGCTATAAAAACCCCGACGACAACCCGTGGGAGAAGTTAAAGGCAGATTTCCCGGTCGGCTCGGTCTGCAAGGCGAAAATCGTCGGGCTGACGTCTTTCGGCGCTTTTGCTCAAATCCTGCCGGGGATTGACGGATTAATCCATATTTCGCAGATTGCCGACCGCCGGATTGAAAAGCCGCAGGACGAACTTGAGCTGGGTCAGGAAGTTACGGTCAAGATTTTGAATATTGATTTTGAGAAAAAGCGGGCCAGCCTTTCAATCCGCGCCTTGCTCGAAGAGAGCGCAAAAGCCCGGAAGGATGCGGAGGAAGAAGCTGCCGACGCGGATACCGGCGCGGATACTCAGCTTAAAACTGATGAGGATAAGGCCGAACCAATAGCGGCAGAGCCTGAAGTCGCGGAGCCCGAAGACGCAGGCGCCGAACAACCTGCGCCAGAGGCGGCGGAACCTGCCAAAGCCGAAGAGACCGAGTCAAAGGCTGCGGAGACTGAAGAGACTGCGGAGTCTGAAGAAACCGAGCCGGCAGAGCCAGAAACACCAAAACCTGAAGAACTTGAGGCGCCGCAGCCGGCAGAGCCAGAAACATCAGTGCATGCAGAACCCGAAAAAACCGAGCCGGCAGAGCCAAAAGCTCCAGAAACCGCCGAGCCTGACAAGCCGGAGGTAGCGGAGCCGGCGGAGTCCGAGGCCGCGCTGCCCGCAGAGTCTTCGGTTGAAGAGCAGTCGGAAACAGAAGTTGAGGAGCCTGCGGAAACCGGGGTTACGAAGCCCGCGGAGACCGAGGTTACAGAGCCTGCAAAGCCGGAAGCTCCAGAGCCGGCAGAGCCGGAAATATCGGGGCCGGAAGTATCTGAAGTTTTGCAGCCGGATGTGTCCGAAATCGCAAATACAGCGGATTCGCAGGTATCGCAGCCGGCGGTTTCAGGCATTTCAGAGCCGGCGAAATCCGAGGTTTCAAATCCGGCGGGGGCCGCGGAAGAATTGTCCCCGGAACAGCCGCAAGAAGAGGATACCCCCGCACAGGAATAATCCTTAAGTTAATAAACCGATAAAAACCGTGTGCAAATTCGCACACGGTTTTTTGCGCTATACTGTTTGCAGCGTCGGCTTTTTAGCTTTGAGCGATTGGATATATTCCTGCAGCGACTCAAGGTTTTCATAAAAAACCGCAATCAAATCCCCTTGTTTTGCCTCCCACACTGCGGCTTTAAGTGCTTCGGACTCGCTTTCGATTATTGTCGCATTATTTTTATCAAAACCGCTTTTCAGAATTTCGTCATACAGGATTTTTGCGACTTCAAGAGGCTTGCGGCCCCTTTTGTCCACATCCTCTTTAATATAAATCTTGTCAAAAGCGCCGGCGCAGAACCTGCCGACCGATTTGATTGACTCGTCAGTCCTGTCGCCGGGCATCCCGACGACACCAATCAATCTTAAGCAGCCGATTTTGCCGCAGGCTTTGACGGCCTGTTTGTAACCGGCGAGGTTGTGGGCGTAATCCAGCATAACCTTAAAACCGCCGATGTCGTAAATGTTGAACCTCCCCGCATTGGTGTTAAAAGATTTAAGCCCCGCTGCGATTACGTCAAGCGGCACTTTCAGCGAGTACAGCGCGGCGGCGGCCGCAAGGCAGTTTTCAATATTGCAGTCAATCAAACCGCCGAGGGTTATCGGGACATCGGACACCCTGACAATGCCGGCGTTTTTTTCGCCGTCTGTCAGCTTTATCCAGCCGCCGTCGGCGCAGACGTGGATAAAAGGCCGGTAATCGGGATTTATTATCCCGCTTTTTGAAAAAAGGATTATATCCGACTTTGTCCGCCCAATCAGGAAAGGGGTCATCGGGTCGTCCGCGTTGAATACCGCATCCCCGCCTTTTTTAACCGCTTCGGCGACCACCGATTTAACGAACGCAAGGTCTTCAAGGGTGTCAATCCCGTCATAACCCAGATGGTCGTCGCTGACGTTCAGGATAATCCCCACGTCCGCCAAATCATACCCCAGCCCCTCCCGCAGTATGCCGCCGCGCGCGGTTTCGAGCACCGCAACGTCAATTGATTTGTTTGACAAAAGTGTCCTGGCGCTGCAGGGGCCGGAGTTGTCCCCCTTGCAGATGCATTTCTCCCCGATAAAAGTGCCGCTGGTGGTGGTCATTCCGACCGTTTTGCCAAGAAGGGACAGTACGTGGCCTATCAGACGCACCACCGTGGTTTTGCCGTTGGTGCCGGTAACCGATACAATCGGGAAATTGTAGGTGTCAGGGTCCTGAAACAAATGGTCCACGATGTCAACAGCCACATTCCGGGGTTTACCCTTGCTGGGGTAAAGGTGCATTCTGATACCGGGCGCGGTGTTCACCTCAACAATTACGCCGCCGGTTTCGACAATGGATTTTGATATATCGCTGGTTACAATGTCAATCCCCGCTATGTCTATCCCGATTGCGTTTGCAGCCAGCACCGCGAGTTCGGCGTTTTCGGGGTGGATTACGTCTGTGCAGTCGATTGCGGTGCCGCCGGTGCTTAAGTTCCCGTTTGTGCGAAGTTTTACCACCTGCCCCTTTTTGGGCACCGTATTAAAATCCATCCCGTTTTTTTTCAAAAGGTTTTCGGACACGCTGTCGAGCTTGATTTTGGTCAGTGGTTTTTCGTGGTGCTCCCCGCGGTTCTCGTCCAGATTTACAATATCCACAAGCTCCCTGATGGTGTGTTCCCCGTCTCCGATAACCATTGCCGGCAGCCGCTCTGCGACCGCGCTGACCTTGCTGCCGACTACAAGTACGCGGTAATCCCTGCCCTTGACATGCTTTTCGACAATCACCCCGCCGCCGTACCTGCTGGCTTCCCTGAACGCCTGCCTGATTTCGTCCTCGCTGTTCAAATCGAGGTGAACGCCCTTGCCCTGATTGCCGTCGGACGGCTTGATGACAACCGGCATGCCGAGCTGGCTTGCGGCAATCACCGCCGATATTTCGGAGTAAACCACCTTTCCGTAAGGCACCGGTATGTGGTGCTCGCTTAAAATGGATTTTGTCAGCTGCTTGTTTGAGGATATGTCGGCCGCAATGCACGGAGTGGCGTCGGTAAGAGTGGATTCGATAATCCGGCTGTGCTTGCCGTAGCCAATCCGCACAAGGCTTTCGTTGCCTATCCTTGTTACCGGCAGCCCACGTCTTTTGGCTTCCTCAACGATTGCACAGGTGCTCGGGCCGAGTTCGGCGTTGATTGAGATTTTTTTAAGGTATTCAAGGAATTTGTCAACCGACACGTCCTTGCCGTTTAAAAAGTAGTTCAGTATGAAAACCGCTGTTTTGCCGCATTCAAGCCCGCATACCTCGTTTTGGTATTCGTAAACGAGATAATATTCGGACGGATTGTCCAAAACGCGGGTTTTCCCATATCTGACGTCGTACCCGATTTCCGCCTGCATTTCAAGGATAAGATGCTCAAGCACGTGCGCGATATAGGTGCCGCTGTTCAGCCTGTCCAGAAAACCGCCCGAATATCCCAGCCCGCAGCAATGGCTCTTAAGACCGGGGAAGGCGTTCAGCAGCCTTTGATTAAAGCCCCGGATGTCTCTGGTCGGGATTTCCTTGAGTTCCCCGATATCCACCGTCATTTTCATCACCGGCTTTTGGCTGTAAATACTCCTGCCTTTAAAGGTTACAAAGTCGAGGATTTTTATCTGCTCATTCTTCATCTTTCATCCGCTTAACCTTTCTGCTTTTTAAATCAAACCCGTAGCCCTGGGGTATCACGTGGACGGTTGCCTCGGTTATCGCAAGGATTTCGTTTGGCCTGAGTTCGGAAACGTTTGAGCTTAGTATGGTTTTCCCGTCAATGATTGTTACCGCGTTGGAGCCGATAACCTCAAAATGCATATCCGGGTACAGCTTTATCGCGGTATCCTCGTCAATGCCAATACCCAATACGTCGGGGTTTTCGGCGACCGCGCACATAAGCCGCCCGAACCTGCCCCGCTGGTCAAAATGCTGGTCTATAATCACCCCATCAAAAAGCCCCAGCCCCGGCGCCATTTTAAGGGTACATTTTCTTGCCGGCTGGTTGTCGTTTCCCTCTACAATCATGGTTGAGCTCATAACCGCGGCGCCGGCGCTGGTGCCCATTATTATTCCACCGGCGCGGTAAAGCTCCTTAATCGCCTCGTAAGCGCGCGTCCCGCCGAGGATACTGGTAATCCGAAGCTGGTCCCCGCCGGTCATGAACAGGCAGCGCGAACTTTCTATCAGCCGGCAGTTGTCCGGCTGGTTTGCGTCCTTCCGCGTATTTATATTAAGTATCTGCACTTTATCCATACCCAGCCGCGTGAACACCCCGTGATAAATCCTGCCGGTTTCCTCCGGCTGTTCGGTTGCGGTGGTCAGTACAGTCAGGATTTCCCCTTTTGACAGCATTTGCGGCGCCTGCTTTAATATCACGCTGTCCCCTTTTTTGTCTTCGGCTCCCCCTATTACGATTAGATAACCCTTGTTGGTTTCCAAAGCCACCCTACCTCACTCATTTTTCCACCATTTGCCTGCCTTTGCAAAACACCTTTTTTATCTCAAAATCCCTGTTGGTTATCAGAATATCCGCGTCCGCACCGACCGCAAGCCGCCCTTTTTCCGCGGCCAGCCCCAATATTCTGGCGGGGTTTGCGGTTACAAGGCTGAAAGCGGTTTCGGGCGGGATTATTTTTTGCCGTATGCAGTCCACAATATCTTTGTATAAACTTTCGGGATTGCCCGCGCCCCCGTCCGGCGTGCTGCCGTTTGCGTCCGAGCTTACGGTAACGCTGTCAAAATCGATTTTTTCATTTACCAGCTCGCTGATTGCGTCCGGCACCGGTATCCCCGCAGTTTCGCCGGCTGTCAAATCAATATTGCCGCCCGATTTGCAGTACCGCTTTGCCTGCTCGAACACCCGTCTGCTGCGGTTTAAGTGAGTGGGTACAAACCGGCGCTTGGGCAAATCGCAGCTTTCCAAAAGCTCGAACAGCGGGGAAAGCCCGCCCCTGCCGTCCCCGATATGGATGTGGGTTACGCCGGCTTTCCCGGACAGCATTCCGCCGAGATGGGCCTCGCAGGCGATTTTTGTAAGCTCGGTTTTATCCGGGTGTGATGAGCGGTGGTCGGACACAGCGATTTTCACTCCGATGACCTTGTCAATAAAAATCAAATCCCTTATGACGCTGCCGGTGATGGTAGCCGGCGGCAGGGTATAGCTGCCGCAGTAAATATAGGTTGAGAGCCCGCCGGTTTCCAGCGCCTTGGCCTTGGCATACAATCCCTCGACGCTTTTGGTAAACCCGTCCGCTCCGAGCAGCCCGACTGCGGTCGTTATGCCAAAGCCAAATATTTTTTCGGCCTCAATTTCGGCTATGCCGCTGTCAAATCCGCTTTCTCCGCCCCCGCCTGTTATATGCAGGTGCTGGTCGATTATACCGGGAAAGGCAAAAAGGCCGCCGCAGTCATATATTTTTTCAGCAAAACCGGTATCAATGCGTATTTCCGGCTGTATCCCGCAGATTTTGCCGTTTGAAATCAGGATATCGTTTTTTCCCCTGTAAGCTGGGCAGAAACACTCCGCTTTTTTTAACAGTGTCAGCATTGGCGGTACTCCGGCGGCGTTTGTTTATTTAGATATTTTGCGCTTATGCCTTGTTTTTATACCCGCTCAAAACCGTTTAAGCCAAATAATAAAAAACTGGCGCAAAGCAGGGCGCAATCTGTAATTCATATCCGGGTTCAGCATAATATAATTATTATTAAGTTTTGATGTGGAGGGGTTATAATGGCCGGCAGAGAAAAAATCAGGCGGGTTTTTCCCGGAGCTAATACCTGCAGGGGGTTTCATTCGTTTTACGGCAATATTATTTTTCACAACGAGGCAAACAGGATTTTCTGCTTAAAAGGGGGGCCCGGCACCGGAAAAAGCAGTTTTATGAAATCGGTGGCGTCCGAGTTTTTAAACCTTGGCTGCGATGTGGAGTGCCACCACTGCTCGTCCGACCCGAACTCACTTGACGCGGTGGTCGTAAAGCAGGCGAAAGCGGCGATACTGGACGGCACCGCTCCGCATATCGTGGACCCCGAAAACCCCGGAGCCGTGGATGAAATTCTGGATTTCGGGGCTTTCTGGGACACTAAGGGGCTTGAGCAATTAAAAGACAGGATACTTGAATTAAATGCCCTGAAAAAAGGCTGTTTTGAAAGCGCGTACCGGTACCTCATGTGCGCCAATCTGGTTCAGAATGATATAGAGGAAACGCTGAAGCCTGCGGTGGACAAATCAAAGCTGTCGGATTTGATATTGGATTTAAAGAGGGAATTAATTGATAACGCAGAAAAAACCGGCAAAGCGGCGGGAGAAAGGCATTTGTTCCACAGCGCGCTGACGCCTGACGGCAGGGTTTCCTTTATTCACACATTAGCCGATGACGGTATCAAATGCTGTCTGTTTCAGGGGGCGGACTCAAAGGCCAAAAGCGATATGCTGAAGTATTTCGCCGGCGAGTGGCTGATGAAAGGCTTTGATGTAGAGGTTTTTCACCAGCCTTTAAATCCCGACAGGGTAGAGACAGTGCTGGTAAGCGGTCAGAGCCTGCTTTTGACAACCGATACCGGGATAAAGGAAAAAGCCTGCCGGATTGTGGATTTGGATATTGCGCTGACGCCTGAAAAACTCAGGGCAAAAGCCGGAATGCTGGAAAAGGATAGAGAAATGGTTGAAGCGCTTTTGCAGGAGGCGGTTGTAAGGCTGAAAGCCGCAAAGTCAATGCATGGGGAGCTTGAAAAGCTGTATACCCCGCGGATGGGATTTGAGGCGGTTGATGAACTCAAGGCGAAAGTGATTGACAGGATAAAAGAATACCTGTAAGCAGGGCTTAAGACCTGTTTGCAATCCTTTTTTACCGCGGCGGGCGATATTGATTTTTGGGCGCCGCCGCTCTTGCGGAAAGACGCTACTTGTGATATTATGAAAAATAATTGCCAAAGGTTTTACAGCCGCAAAAACAGGCTGATTTTAGTCGTCAAGACTTTTTTGAGCGGGTTTAAAGCTCTTTGCCCTTGACAATTAAATTATCAAGGTTTTTGTCAGTTCCTCAGACGCGGAAAGGAATGAAGTACCAGATGGAAAATCCAGCACAAAAGGACAGGCAGCTTCCCAAAAAATATAATCCCGGCGAGGTGGAGGACCGGATATACAGGTTCTGGGAAGAGGGCGGTTATTTCCACGCGGTGCCGCATGGAAAAAGCTCAAAAGACCCCGACCCGGACAAAACCCCTTATACAATAGTAATCCCGCCGCCGAATATAACCGGCGAGCTTCATATGGGGCATGCGCTTGACAATACCCTGCAGGACATATTGATAAGATGGCGGAGGATGCAGGGTTACGAGGCGCTGTGGCTGCCCGGAACCGACCACGCCTCGATTGCGACCGAGGCCAAGATAGTCGAGGCGCTCGCAAAAGAGGGAATAAAAAAGGAAGATTTGGGCCGCAAAGGCTTTTTGGAGCGTGCGTGGGCGTGGAAGGAAAGGTACGGCAGCCGGATAATAAGCCAGCTTAAAAAGCTGGGCTCGTCCTGCGACTGGGAGCGGGAACGGTTCACCATGGACGAGGGCTGCTCCAGAGCGGTGCGCGAGGTATTCGTCCGGCTGTATGAAAAAGGGCTGATTTACCGAGGCGAGCGGATAATCAACTGGTGCACTACCTGCCATACCTCAATTTCGGACGCCGAAGTGGAGTTCGAGGAGACCGACTCTGTCTTTTATCACCTGCGCTACCCGCTGGCGGACGGCAGCGGCTACCTTGAGCTCGCGACCACCCGGCCCGAAACCATGCTGGGCGATACCGCGGTGGCTGTCCACCCCGACGATGAAAGGTATGCCGCTTTCGTCGGCAGGAATGTCATACTCCCGATTGTCAACAAGGAAATTCCGGTTATCGCCGACACTTACGTCGAGATGGATTTCGGCACCGGCGTTGTTAAAATAACCCCCGCGCACGATACAAACGATTTTGAAGTCGGGCTGCGCCACAACCTGCCGGCTGTAACGGTTATTGACGACAGGGGATATATGAACGAGCTTGCGGGCAAGTATCAGGGAATGTCGATTATGGAATGCCGCAAGGCGATAGTTAAGGAGCTTGAAGAGCAGGGCTATCTGATTAAGACCGAGCCGATAAGGCACAATGTCGGCTTGTGCTATCGCTGCGGCACGGTTGTCGAGCCCCGCATATCCTTGCAGTGGTTTGTGAAGATGAAACCCCTTGCCGCCCCCGCGATTGAAGCGGTCAAAAAGGGCGAGACGCGGTTTGTGCCGGAAAGGTTTGAAAAGGTATATTTCCACTGGCTGGAGAATATCAAGGACTGGTGCATTTCCCGCCAGCTTTGGTGGGGGCACCGTATTCCGGCATGGTACTGCTCCGACTGCGGCGAGACCATAGTCAGCCGGAAGGACCCGGACAAATGCCCGAAATGCGGCAGTGCAAAGCTCGCTCAGGACGAGGACGTGCTGGACACATGGTTTTCCTCCGCGCTGTGGCCGTTTTCCACTTTGGGCTGGCCGGATAAGACACCAGAGCTTGAATACTTCTACCCCACAAGCACCCTTGTAACCGGGTATGACATCATCTTTTTCTGGGTAGTGCGGATGATGTTCTCAGGACTGGAGCAGATGGGGCAGGTGCCGTTCAGGACGGTGTTTATCCACGGTCTGGTGCGCGATGCTTTAGGCAGGAAGATGTCAAAGTCGCTGGGCAACGGGATTGACCCGCTTGAGATTATCAAGGAATACGGCGCGGACGCTCTGAGGTTCACGCTGGCGACCGGAAACAGCCCGGGCAACGACATGCGGTTTACCTATGAAAAGGTGGAGGCGTACCGCAACTTCGCCAACAAAATTTGGAACGCCGCGAGGTTTATCCTGCTCAATATCGGGGACAGCGAGGTGGAGTTAAGCCTGCCCGATGTGCTTGAGATTGAGGATAAATGGATTTTGTCAAGGCTGAATTCCCTCGCCGCCGAGGTTACCGAAAACCTTGAAAAATTCGAACTGGGGATTGCGGTTCAAAAGCTATATGATTTTATCTGGGATAATTTCTGCGACTGGTATATCGAGCTTTCCAAACCCCGTCTGCAGGGCGAAAAAGCGGACTCCGCAAGGCGGGTTCTGGTGTATGTGATGACCGGGATTTTAAAGCTTCTCCACCCGTTCATGCCGTTCATCACCGAAGAAATCTGGCAGAGCCTGCCGCATCAGGGCGAAACCCTGATGAAATCCGACTGGCCGGTGTATCAGGAGTCCCTCAATTTCCCCGCCGAGGAAAGGGAAATGGAAAGGATTATGGAAGCCATCCGCGCCATCCGCAACCGGCGGGCGGAAATGAATGTCCCGCCCTCAAGGAAAGCGCCGGTGTTTATCGAAACCGCTTTTGCCGACACATTCAGGCGGGGCAAAATATTCTTCGAGCGGCTTGCGTGGGCGTCATCGGTAGAGATAGGTGCGGGCTTTGACATCGACGGCGCGGTAAGCATTGTAACCGCCGACGCCACCATCAAAATCCCGATGCGCGAACTGGTTGACAAGGACGCCGAGCGCGCAAGGCTGAACAGGGAAAAGGAAAACGCAAAAAAACAGCTTGATTCGGTTTTGGCGCGGCTGAACAACCCGTCGTTTGTTGAAAAAGCGCCCGCCGAGGTTGTCCGCTCGGCGCGGGAGGAAGCCGAAAGGCTGAGGGAAAAACTCTCGCTGCTTGAACAAAGCCTCGCGGGATTGAGTTGATATTATACAATTTGTTGAAAGCGAAAGAGGATATACGGAAAACGGGGGATTTTGCCCTTGACATTTTTCTTTCGCAGTGATAGCATGTAATTGAAATACAGCTAAAGCGATGAAGGGGAAGGCATTTCGTTTAAACCCGAACAGAGAGCGCCGTCTGACCTTGAAGGTCAGGCTGAAAGCGGCGCCGGGGGAGCGGAAAGGCTACCGCCCCGGAGCGCTGCCGATAAAGCGGAAGACCGCACAAGGCAAGACGGCTGGCACCGTTAAATGCCGCTTCAAAGGCAAACGCGCCGATTTCGGCGCTTTGCAAAGAAGGGTGGAACCACGAGGTATAATGCCCCGTCCCTTTACTGGGACGGGGCTTTTTAAATCCAGTAATGAAAGGATAAGAAAAATGCTGAAGATTACTCTGAAAGGCGGGGATATACGGGAAGTTGCGGAGAACACGACCGTTGATTCCCTTTGCCGCGAGATTTCGATGGGGTTATATAAAGCCGCCTGCGCCGCCAAGGTTGACGGAAAGGTGTTGGATTTGCGCTTTGCGCTTACAAAGGACTGCAGCGTTGAAATCCTGACGTTTGACAGCGACGAGGGCAAGAAGGCGTTCTGGCATACCGCGTCTCATATCATGGCGCATGCGGTACAGCGGCTGTATCCGAACGTAAAGCTTGCAATCGGCCCGGCCACCGACAGCGGTTTTTACTATGATTTCGACAGCGAGGAGCCGTTTGCGCAGGAAGATTTGCAGAAAATCGAGGACGAGATGAAAAAAATCGTCAAAGAGGCTCTGCCGCTTGAGCTTTTTTCGCTGCCGAAAGACAAGGCTTTGGATTTGATGAAGGACCAGCCGTACAAAGTCGAGCTGATTAACGAGCTGCCCGAAGGGGAAGACATCACCTTTTACCGGCAGGGCGAGTTTGTGGACCTCTGCGCCGGCCCCCACCTTCCCGATACCGGCAGGGTCAGGGCGTTCAGGCTGCTGAGCATTACCGGCGCATACTGGCGCGGGGATTCGAGCAAAAAAATGCTCCAGCGGATATACGGAGTGGCGTTCCCGAAAGCCGGCCAGCTGGAGGAGCACCTTGTAAGGCTGGAAGAGGCCAAAAAGCGCGACCACAACAAGCTCGGCAGGGAGCTTGAGTATTTTACGACGGTGGATTATATAGGGCAGGGGCTACCAATCCTGATGCCCAAGGGCGCGAGGGTAATTCAAATCCTTCAAAGGTTTGTGGAAGACGAGGAGCAAAAGCGCGGGTACCTTTTGACCAAAACGCCGCTGATGGCAAAAAGTGATTTATACAAGATTTCGGGGCACTGGGACCACTACCGCGAGGGAATGTTTGTCATCGGGGACCCCGAAAAGGACAGCGAAGTGCTCGCGCTGCGTCCGATGACATGCCCGTTCCAGTTTCAGGTGTACCTCTCGCGCATGCGCTCATATAAGGAGCTGCCAATCCGCTTAAGCGAGACGTCCACCCTGTTCAGAAATGAAGACAGCGGGGAGATGCACGGGCTTATCCGCGTGCGCCAGTTCACCATATCGGAAGGGCATATCGCCTGCCGCCCCGACCAGCTTGAGGAGGAGTTCCGCGGCTGTGTCGACCTCGCCGGGTATATGCTAAAGGCTGTCGGGCTGGACGAGGACGTGTATTACCGTTTCTCCAAGTGGGACCCGAACAACCGGGATAAATACATCGGCTCGCCGGAGCAGTGGGAGGAAGCGCAGGAGCGGATGCGCCAAATCCTTAACGATTTGAAAATTGAGTACACCGAAGCCGACGGCGAGGCCGCCTTCTACGGGCCCAAGCTGGATATCCAGATACGCAATGTGCACGGCAAGGAGGATACCCTCATTACCATCCAGATTGATTTCCAGCTTGCCGAAAGGTTCGGGATGGAATATGTCGACGCCGACGGCCAGAAAAAATACCCGTATGTGATACACCGTACTTCAATCGGCTGTTATGAGCGCAGTCTCGCCCTTTTGATTGAAAAGTATGCGGGCGCGCTGCCTTTGTGGATGTCGCCCGAGCAGGTAAGGGTAATACCGGTTTCGGAAAAGCAGGCGGAGGCTGTAAAATCCGCTGCCGAAAAGCTCCGCGCGGCCGGCCTGCGGGTCGAGGCGGATTTGCGGAACGAGAAGCTGGGCTATAAAATCCGCGAAGCGCAGATGCAAAAGGTGCCGTATATGCTGATAATCGGGGAGCGGGAAGCCGCCGACGGCACAGTTTCGGTCCGCTCGCGCAGGGACGGAGATATCGGCGCAATGCCGTTTGACGAGTTTATCGCACTCGCCCGCCGCGAGGTTGAGGAAAAAGCGAAATAGCAAAGAAATCAGGGGTTGGAAAAACCCCTGATTTTTTGTGTATAAGTATCTTCCGTCTGATTTAAACATCAGATTATCTGCGTTTGAGTCATTTTGCGGTATTCGCTTGGAGTGCAGTTGCAATGATTCTTGAAAGAACGGCAAAAGTGATAAACAGTGGCATAGCCGCAATGAAAAGGGGTATAAAAATGAAGCCTACGTTTTTGAATTATGACAAACCGTTGCTGACCGCAATGATTCAGTGCCCTACCAAAGAGGAAGCCATAGCAAAAATAAAAAAATCCTTAAGCTTTGGGGCCGATGCAGTCGGTGTCCAGCTGTGTCGGTTAAAAAAAGAGTACAGGAATTTAAAAGACCTGAAAGAAATCTTTGATGCCTGCGACGGCAGGCCGATATACATAACCAGCTATAAAGCCGGTGAGAGTGCAGGCTATACGCATGAGCAGTGTGCCGAGCTGCTGCTGTTGGGACTTGAAGCGGGCGCGACCCTTTGCGATGTAATGGGAGATATGTTTGATACGAAAGTGGATTTGGAGTTGTCGCGAAACACTGCTGCTATAAAAAAGCAAATGGAACTAATAGATAAAATCCACCGTCTTGGCGGCGAGGCGCTGATGTCCAGTCATGCATTGAGAAATATTACCGTCGACGAGGCTCTGCTGATTGCAGAGGAACATGAAAAGCGCGGCGCCGACATTATTAAAATTGTAGTAGTCGCGGACCATAAGAACGACATACCGAAATACATTGAGTGCATTCAAAAAATTGTATCGCGGACTGATAAAAAGCTGCTGTTTTTGTGTAGCGGGGAAGGCACAATTATCAGGTATATCGGGCCCTGCTTCGGGGTCTGTATGTATCTTTGCGTTGAATCTCACGGTCCGCTCGATACCAGAGAGCAGCCGTTATTAAGCAGACTGAAACCGATTAGAGATAATTTCAGCTGGTGAAGCCTTAAGCGAAGAAATCGAATTCGCGAAGGTTATAAACAGGATTATATGCCTACCCGAGCAGACTTTCTGATTTTTCTCGGGGTTTTGCCGGTTACGTCAAACACGATTTTTCTGAAATACCCGGAAGTCCCGAAACCTAATTTTCGGCTGATTTCCTCAATCGGGATATCGGTGGTAGTCAGCAGTTCCGTTGCTTTCTCCACCAAAATTCTGTGTTTTAACTTAATTGGGGTCAGCCCCGCGCTTTTCTTAAAGATAGCGTAAAGCCCGGATACGCTGACATTACAATACTCTGCGACGTCCGATACTTTAAAACTATTCTCCCGACGCATGTATTCGGCCGCCTTATTAATAATTGCGTTGTATTGGTAATCGGGGGATACTGAAATTATCGAAAATATGCTGCCCAACAGTAGATACAGCAATCCTATTGTCCGGCAGCAGACCGTTCGGTCTTTTTGTATTTGCCGAATGAGATTCAGTTGTTCTTCGTTTGGTCGGAATATCTGAAAGTCGTAGTTAATATCTTCCTTTTGGGGGAAAGCCATAAATCCGTAGGATTCAAAAACAACAGGATTGCCATACCAGTACGATTGATATCTGTATCCCCTCGGAATAAAAACCGCGTCGCCCTCGCTTGCGAAAACAGTCTTTCCCTGCTCAATCGCAAACTTTGCATGTCCGCTTATCAGATACCCGACATAATGCAGACTGTTACCCTGCCGCGAATCGTTGTAGTGAAGGTTATTGAATTTAAACTGGTTTAATCTGAACCAGTTATAGAAAAGTGTATTATTCATTCCAATACTCCTTAGATTGTTAGAAAATAATATACTATTATTTATAATATAGTGTATGTTTTTACCCGCGTCAATAATATATAATCGGGTCGAGGTGAGTAGCTGTATGAAAAACCGACAGATTGTGTTTACGAAGGTGAACACAGCCGAATTGCTGCCCTGTGAAATGCCGGTAATTGGAGACCATGATGTGCTGGTAAGAATTGAAGTCAGCACCATCAGCAGCGGCACGGAACGCGCCAACATAACGGGAGAGGTCAATATAGACGTAAACTCCCGCAGCGCTGTGCCGATGTTTCCCCGATACGGGGGATACAGCTCGGCGGGCGTGGTTCTTCAGGTTGGGAAAAAAGTTGAGAACCTGCACGAAGGCGACCGCGTGGCGCTATCATGGAGCAGGCACTGCCGTTATATCGGCATAAAAGCCTCCAATGTGTATAAAATCGAGGATAGCAGGATTACCTTTCAGGAAGCCGCATTGACGCATATTGCCATTTTTCCGTTAGCAGCTATACGAAAATGCCGTTTGGAAATCGGCGAGCCGGCAATGGTGATGGGGCTTGGAATTTTAGGGATGATTGCGGTTAAAGAATTGCGCGCAGCGGGAGCCTGTCCAATCATTGCCGCCGACACGGTGGAAGAAAAAAGGAAAGCGGCGCTGATGCACGGAGCGGATTATGCGTTTGACCCGATGGACGAATCCTTTCCCAAAAAGGTGATTGAAGCCTCGTGCGGAGGGATAAAAGTAGCCATTGAAGCGACCGGTTTGGGCACTGCTCTTAATACGGCTCTGGATTGCATGGCAAGGTTTGGGCGGGTGGCGCTGCTGGGCTGTACCCGCAACTCGGATTTTACGGTGGATTATTACCGCAAGGTGCATGGCCCGGGGATTTCATTGATTGGAGCCCATTCGTTTGCCCGTCCGGAGCACGAATCTTCCCCGGGAATGTGGACGCAGCGCGACGACGCGATGACTGTGTTAAGACTTGCTGCCGCCGGCAGGCTGAACCTGCTTGACTTGATAGAGGAAACCCATAAACCAAAGGAAGCGCCCGAAGTATATAAACGCCTTGTTGAAAGCAAAGCCTTTCCGGTTACTCAATTTGATTGGAGTGGTATGGAATGAAGCCGATTAAAATTGCTCAGATTGGCGCAGAACACGACCATGCGTCCGATATTATGCGCAACCTAAGAAAGAAGAATGACATATTTGAAGTTGTCGGTTATGCAATCCCTGATGGGGAGATTAATCAATATCCGCCAGCATATGAAGGCCTGCCGCTTATGTCGGTTGACGAACTGTTAAGCATTCCGGATTTGGATGCTGTTGCGGTTGAGACCAGCGAGCTTAACCTGACCAAATATGCGGCGGCTGCAGTGGAAAGAGGGCTTGCCGTACATATGGATAAACCGGGCGGCACTGAACCGGCGGATTTTGAAGCGCTGATAACAGCGGCTAAAAACCGCAGGGTGGTTTTTCATACCGGCTATATGTATCGTTATAACCCGGTAATAAGCCAGCTTATTCAAGATATTCGCGATGGGAAGCTCGGAGATATTTACTGTGTCGAAGCGCAAATGAACTGCATGCACAAACCGCAAAAACGGCAATGGCTGGAGCGGTTCCCGGGCGGGATGATGTTTTATCTGGGTTGCCATTTGATTGATTTGGTTTTGCAGATTCAAGGTATGCCGAAAGAAATATTGCCGCTTAATTGTTCAACCGGAATTGACGGTGCGACTGCCGAGGATTTTGGCATGGCGGCGCTGAAATATGAAAACGGGGTGTCCTTTGTTAAGACCTGCGCCGTTGAAGCCGGAGGATATATGAGGCGGCAGCTAGTAGTATGCGGAAGCAAGGGAACGGTTCAGTTGCTGCCGATAGAGGGGTACACGGATTCGGGTAACCTATATACCGTTGTCCGTCAAGTTTCGAGCGATATTTTTAACTGGAGCTATGACGGCGAAAGATATCGCACCGAGCCATTTAACCGGTACGACACCATGATGCATTGTTTTGCAGAGTATGTAACCGGCAAAAAGGAAAACCCCTACACTTATGACTACGAGCTTGAACTTTACAAAACAGTAATTAAATGCTGCAGAAAAAGCAACGGAGGAGAATGATATGAGTAAAAAAGTACTGGCGCTGGGAGGAACCGGCGCAATGGGCACCTATCTGGTGCCAAAGCTTGTTGAGGACGGATATACTGTAGATGTGGTGTCCTTGGACGATATGACGTCCGACAACCCGCGCCTTCGATACATTAAGGCGAATGTCAAGGATACTGCAGTTCTGAGCGAGCTTTTATATAAGCGCTACGATGGTATTGTGGATTTTATGATTTATCCAACCGGGGAAATCCCGGTGTACCTGCCGTTGATGCTACAAAACACCGAACATTATATCTATCTGTCCAGCTACCGCGTTTTTGCCGATGAAGAGCACCCGATTGTGGAATCATCGCCGCGGCTTCTGGACGTGTCAAAGGATGAAGAATATGTCCGCTCTGACGATTACGGCATTTACAAGGCGCGCGGGGAGGACTTTCTTCGGCAAAGCCGGTTCCGCAACTGGACAATCTTACGTCCCGCTATAACATATTCGCGCAAGCGATGCCAGTTGATTACGCTGGAGCGATTCCATCTGCTGCCGTACATCCGCTCCGGAAAACCTGTTCCGCTTTTTGACAAAGCGCTGACAGTTCAGGGGACAATGAGCTGGGCGGGCGACGTTGCGGAAATGCAAAGAAGACTCCTGTTTAATGAGAAAGCAATTTGCGAGGATTTTAACGTAACCACTTCCGAACACCATTCCTGGGGAGAAATTGCCGAATACTACAAGGATTTGTTCGGGTTGAACTATCAACCGGTTGACGAGGAGACCTATTTTCTTGCCCGTGCGGATTACAACGAAACCAGCAGGCAGGCTTTAAAATGGCAGCTTTGGTATGACCGCATGTTCAACCGCATAATGGATAACAGCAAGGTGTTAAAGGTAACAGGGCTGAAGCAATCCCAGCTTATGCCTCTTTACGAGGGGTTAAAGCTGGAGCGGAAAACAATTCTGGAAGAAGACTAGGGGAGTGTGAAGGATGAAGGCAATTTTAGTTGGTGAAAACCGCGAACTTTTCTGGCGTGATGTTCCCGACCCGGTCATCGCTCCTGACGAGGTGCTTGTGGAAATCCACTATGCCGCGCTTAACCGCGCGGATTTGATGCAGCGTGAAGGGAATTACCCGCCCCCGCCCGGCTGTCCGGAGTGGATGGGGCTGGAAGTATCAGGCGTAATCGTAGAGATTGGCGACGAAGCACGAAAAAACAGCAGTTGGAAATTGGGCGACAAGGTCTGCGCGCTGTTAGGCGGCGGCGGATATGCCGAATATGTTGCGGTGAAATATGATATGCTGATGCCCATACCAAAGGACTGCACCATGGTAGAGGCTGCGGCGATGCCGGAGGCTTTTGCTACCGCATACCTCAACCTGTTTATGGAGGGCAATATTAAGCCCGGCAACACCCTGCTGATGCATGCCGGCGCAAGCGGATTGGCGAGCGTTGTTATCCCGATGGCCAAGGCGTTCGGTATCCGGGTGATTACAACGGTCAGAACCAGGGATTTTGTGGAATCCGTACGACATCTGAACGCCGATGTTGTGGTCAGCACCGACACGCAGGATATTGCGCAGGTATTAAAAGAGCAATTGGATTCAGGCCATCCGGTTGACGTCGCAATCGATTGCCTCGGCGGCGAGATGATGGGAAGGTGCCTCCCCTATATGCAGCGCGGCGGGCGGTGGATAATGATAGCTACTCTTGCCGGAGATTTAACGACTGTCGATTTAAGAAACATTTATGTGAGGAATATCCGTATAATCGGAAGCACGCTGCGTTCCCGTACGCCTGAAGTAAAAGCACAGATACTTGCAAACCTTGTGAAAGAAGTATGGCCGAAGGTCGAGGAAGGAAGGGTCAAGCCCACGATTTATAAAGTTCTGCCGATAACCGAGGCGAGCGAGGCCCATGATATTCTATATCGCGGGGAGAATGTGGGCAAAGTGGTATTGCAGGTCAGATAATGCAGCGGTTGCAATCAAAGCTCTGACTGCGTTTTTTCAAATCCTTCGCAGTTTTTCGGTAACAGCTTTTTTGATTGCTGTGCGGTATATATTGCTCAGTACAAGCGCCGGCGGTTGCCGACGCTTGTACTTTATCCGTTGCAGTTTTTGGTTTAAACCGCTTGATTTTTTGAGAAGAATATGATAATATTTAAAGCGCTCACCAAAAGGTGTGCGGGAGTAGTTCAGCGGTAGAACGTCGGCTTCCCAAGCCGAAAGTCGCGGGTTCGAGCCCCGTTTCCCGCTCCAGAAAAAAACCGCTTAAAGAAGCGTTCACTTAGGGATTGAAGAAAAACTTAAATGAACAGCTTC
>ERZ773359.1190-NODE-1190-length-36712-cov-7.399596_pt1 | contig 36712 bp, 27 predicted proteins | sample MGYA00374955_ERZ773359 | MGnify/ENA primary metagenome ERZ773359 (study PRJEB29098, sample SAMN04486028) | biogas fermenter metagenome | study: EMG produced TPA metagenomics assembly of the Biogas fermentation microbial communities from Germany - Plant 4 DNA1...
GGTGATATCTTCTCTTTTTGTCTGTAAAACTCCTACAATAACTTTACACTAACAACACTGACATAGTAATAAAAAAAAGGTCCAGCTTGCGCTGGACGGGGAGAGATAGAACTCACCAAAGCGGAGTATTACTATTATGTACTGTTTAGCAGAGAAATTATACACATGAAATAAAGATTTTGCCGGACATTTTACATTTACTAGAAGGTTTAAGGTCCTACTTAGATAACCCCCAGGAATAATTCAAAAGAAAAACGCTTACCGAAATATTATTTTTTAAAGACGACAGGAATTATCCATGCAATATGTTCTTTTGTTAAATAGTTGGTTGTTTTTGTCTTCTATAATTATGAATTGTTAAGATAATTGACTTTTTCAGGAGTAAGCGTTTAAAATAAAGGTGGTTGTGTAACTGACTGGTAAAATACTGTATTGCAGGAAAGATATCCATATCAAGGTATTTTAAAACTAAACTGAGGGTTATTGAAAGGAGCTGCTTGTCAAAAAACCACGGAGGCCATGTTTTTTCCTAATTCTGGATAAACGGGTAGCGTGGTTTTCTTTGACCAGGAGGTGGATATATTTGTTAAGCCAAAAGAAACGGATCCTGGTAGTTGACGACGAAGTTGGAATCGGCAAATTATTTCAACGCCTCATAGAAGGAGAAGACCTGGAGGTGGTGATGGCGCATAGCGCTGAACAGGCCAGGCAATTATTTTATAATGATCATTTTCCGGTGGTGCTGCTGGATTTAGAGTTACCGGATGCTTGTGGAATTCAATTGCTTCAGGAGTTTAAAGCCAAAAGGTCCCGCTGCCTGTATATAGTTATGACCGGTCGCAGTACTACGCGTACAGCGGTCAAGGCTATGCAGCTCGGGGCATACGATTTTCTTGAGAAGCCCTTTGATAATATCATTGCCTTGAAAAAAATAATAAATGAGGCATTGGAGTTTTACTTGGAGAAATTTGACCATACACCCGTCCGGCCTGGCTGGGAAGAACTGGCCCGGCGCCACCGGTTTATTGTGGGAAAATCACCGGATATGCAGCGTCTGGTTGCGACGGCTTACAAGGCGGCGGCTAAGGATATCAGTATCCTGATTCAGGGTGAAACTGGCAGTGGTAAAGAGGTCCTGGCCCGTTTCATACACGCTGCCAGCAACCGGTCCAGGAAGCCCTTTTTTGCTGTAAATTGCGGCGCCCTAGCGGAAAACTTGCTCGAAAGCGAGCTGTTCGGGCATGAAAAGGGTGCATTTACAGATTCCGTTAGCCGTAAACGAGGCATATTTGAGCTGGCCGACGGGGGTACGTTGTTCCTCGATGAAATTGGTGAGGCCAGCCAGTCTTTACAGGTCAAGTTGCTGCGTGTTCTGGAAAACGGTGAATTTATGCGTATTGGCGGTGAAGAGTTAATCAAGACCAATGTCAGAATTATCGCCGCCACAAATGTAGATCTAAGAGAAAAAGTTAAAGATAAAACTTTTCGCGAAGACTTGCTTTATCGTCTGGAAGTTGTTAATTTAACACTGCCGCCGCTGCGGAAACGCCCCGAAGATATACCAGAACTGGTAGACTTCTTTTTAAAGAAATATGCTCAACGGGAGGGGCGGCAGGTTTTACAAATATCCCCCATATGCCTTCGTATTCTTCAGGCCTATCACTGGCCGGGCAATGTCCGCGAACTTGCCAAAACCATTGAACAGGTGGTGGCGCTGTGTGAAGACCCCGTCATTATGCCGCGGCATATGATTGGCCTGCTGTTGCATAAAAATCCAGCCGGTCACAAGCCTGAGGGCTTGCCGGAAGATGAAAAAGAGGAATCCACGGATGATGTTGTTTCGGCTCCTGTCAAATATCTGCAAGCTTGTCTGGCAAAGGATATTGACTGGGATCACCTGCCCCCGGAGCAATTGCTCCTGGCCAATAAACTGGCCAGGAACCTGGTCCATAATATAGAGCGGGTAGTGGCGAAACGCAAACTGGCAGAAGGGGAAGCGGCGGGTTTGAAGGATCTGGAAGGCAGGTTCATTGCCGAAACACTGCGCTATTATAATCACAACATTTCCCACACTGCCCGTGCTCTGGGGATTGCCAGGAGCACCCTTTACCGAAAGATAAAGAAATATAGTTTGCAAGAAGGTGTTTAAATAGCAGCCTGTCCTGGATTAGGGCAGGCTGTAGCATTTCGCTGCAGGAATCTGGCCGGTATTGTTTGTGTGCTTTCGGTGCCTGTCAGATTATCATCATAATATTTTCCACTTATAATCATAATATTTTCCACACTGCCCGCGCCCTGGGAATTGTCAGGAGCACCCTTTATCTTAAGACTGAAAATACAGTTTGTAAAAGATGTTAAAAGGTAGCCTGTTTTGAATTAGGGCAGGAATGTAGCATTTCGCTGCAGTGGTCTGGCCGGCGTGTTTGTATGGAACAGAGAATTTTAATGTTATGGGGATTGAAAATATATTTTCAAGTTAAAAGGTTAAGTAAATTGTTGCAAATATCGTTGCCATAACCCCTGATAACTGGGGAAGAGAACAGCACATTCTATAAAAGTTCCGGAATATTTTGAGAGTGCCTTTGGTGTTTGGTATAGGGATTGCATTAGTATTATGCGTCGAACAGAAGATAAGAGATTTGCTGTTTTTTGGTACTTATCTATACACCTTCTTAATTTGCCGGCAATGAAAGTTCTATTTTAACAGAAGGTATGGATAAGAGTATTGTGGCCTTTTATTCCTGCAGGAATGAATTAAAAAAGGGAGGAATGCAGAAGAAGATCTGGAGTTTTTTGCATATCTACAGTAAGGATTTAGTGGTGTGATGTGTTTAACTAAAGGATTTACTAAATGATTCGAATATTTAAACACTTAATAAAAAAACGTAAGGAGATGGATAATATGGCATTGGCAGATCAAGTTTACGGATTTTTTATTCCTAATGTTACATTAATGGGTGTAGGTGCGGTTAAAGAAACAGGTAACCAGGTAAGAACACTGGGTTGCAAAAAGCCTCTGATTGTTACTGATAAAGGCCTTTCAGCTCTTGGCGTAGCTGATAAAATCAAAGGTTATGTGGAAGAGGCCGGTGCGCAAGCAGTTATTTTTGACGGAGCAGAGCCGAACCCGACAGATATCAACGTACACGATGGTCTTAAAATCTTCCAGGAAGAAAAGTGCGACTCAATTATCTCCCTGGGCGGCGGAAGCTCCCACGACTGTGCCAAGGGTATCGGTATCGTTGCCACCAACGGCGGCCACATCCGTGATTACGAGGGAGTCGACAAGTCCAGCAAACCAATGCCTCCGTTCATCGCCATCAACACCACTGCCGGTACTGCCAGTGAAATGACCCGCTTCTGCATCATCACCAATACCGATACGCATGTTAAAATGGCGATTGTTGACTGGCGTGTAACTCCGAACGTTGCCATCAATGACCCCGTTTTGATGGTAGGTAAACCGCCTGCATTGACTGCTGCCACCGGTATGGACGCCCTGACCCACGCTGTGGAAGCCTATGTTTCCACTGCGGCAACTCCAGTTACTGATGCCTGCGCCCTGATGGCTATCAAGCTCATTTCGGAAAACCTGCGCACCGCTGTTGCTAACGGGCAGAATATGGAAGCCCGGGATAAAATGGCCTATGCCGAGTACCTGGCCGGAATGGCATTCAACAACGCAAGCCTTGGCTATGTACACGCTATGGCTCACCAGCTGGGTGGCTTCTACAACCTGCCTCACGGTGTATGCAACGCTATCCTGCTGCCGGCAGTTGAAAGCTTCAACCTGATTGCAAGTCCCAAGCGCTTTGCCGATATTGCCGTAGCCATGGGAGAAAATATTGAAGGTCTGTCCGTGCGCGATGCTGCCGACCTGGCCATTGCTTCCATTAAGAAGCTCTCTGCTGACATTGGTATCCCTGCTGGCCTTAAGGAACTGGGCGTCAAAGAAGAAGACTTCGAAATTATGGCTAAGAACGCCATGAAAGACGCCTGCAGCCTAACCAACCCGCGCATTGCTACCCTGCAAGATATAATCGGTATCTTCAAGGCTGCAATGTAGTGGAATAAATTGGATTGATTGACGCGGGGGCCAGGCTTACACCTCCATGGAACCCCGTTTGGGAAGAGTCCTTATACTCCAGGCGGTATAAGGACCTTACCTTTTTGCGGCCTTTTTTTGCTGAAGTTGAAAGGGCACCGGGGGCTGCTTTAGTGGGGGCGGCTTTTAAGGAATGCTCCCGGGCAGCTTAACGCCCGGGAAGGCGGAAATGCCTGTTAACCTATGACCAGAAAGACCTGTCCTGGTGATTTTGCTACAGGGCTTGCCCAAAAAAAATCATGGACAGGGACGATAAACTCTGCTAAAATATGATAAAAATGATAATCCATTCAGGAGATTCCGACATTCGTCGGAGTTAAAAGGGAACCGGGTGAAAGTCCCGGACGGTCCGGCCACTGTGAGTGGGTAGCGGCTTCCCTGGAATGCCACTGGGTTTGGATTGTATGCCTGGGAAGGCGGGAAGTACGCGTTGATCCATGAGTCAGGAAACCTGCCTGAATGGCTTTACTACAGGGCTTTCCTCAGAAAAGCCGGTGGTGATCTTAAAGCATTTCTTCTTGTCTTGCCATTGATTAAGAACAACCCCGGTTTTGAGTAAGCCGGGGTTGTTATTATATTGAAGTGAATGCAGGCCTTCTTGTTAACTCAAAAAAAGTAAGTAGGACTCGATATAAGTAATATAAATATCAAAATAATGAAAATAATCAGGTGACTCCGGCCTTTGCCGGGGTTAAAAGGGAACCGGGTGAAAGTCCCGGACGGTCCGGCCACTGTGAGTGGGTAGCGGCTTCCCTGGAATGCCACTGGGTTTGGATTGTATGCCTGGGAAGGCGGGAAGTACGCGTTGATCCATGAGTCAGGAAACCTGCCTGGTTATTTAATAACCGCCTTCCGTTGAAAGGGCAGGGTTATTTTTGTTGGACGATTACAGCCAAGCAAAGGCCCGGCTGCCAGCGAAAGGCAGTCGGGTTTTATTGTTTATTGTACCTCCTCCTTATTACTTAACCCGTTTATAAAACGGGTAACTTTTAAAATAATGCTTTTCAAATAAAGATTTAACTGGCCATTGAGCTGGAAAAGCAGGGCAAAGGGTGATTTGATGATTTGTTGCGTGTATTTCCACAGGAAGGGGGGCGGCTTATAGATTTAATTCAAATTAGACATTATTGCCGCTGACGCGGCACCGGGTTAATAACTCTATTCACAAGACAGGAAAAGGTGGTGTAGGTCGTATGCTGTTTAAATACTGCTCAGGCGCGGGCGTTGTTACCCGTTTGAGAGGGCTGAAAAGACGGGTTGCAAGAAAAAAGGCTGCCTTGATCACAGTGTTTCTAATCCTGTACTCCTTTGCGGCAATCCTGGGTGCTTCTGCACAGACATGTTATGCTGACAACAGCGGCAAGTTAACAGCTGCTGAGATGGCAGCCAGGGCAGTGGATTTTATCCATAAGGAATATCAAAACTACAATGATATCGACGGGTATTCAGCCTATGTTTTAAATCAGGCCGGGGAGGATCTGGATTCCCAAAAATGGACGCGTGATAATGAAACATTGAAGACTAAGATAATTAAGCTTGCGGGCCTTCTGGGGGACAGCAACAGTTTGATTACGTACATAATTAATACCCAGAATGCTGACGGCAGCTTCGGTCCCTACGCAAACGAGTATGGCACCAAGGTCCCCTTACAGGCCCTGGCTGCCATTAGAAATGACTTGCCCGGCACCGGTCTGGAAGGGCAGGTTAATCATTCCCTTGCTCAAGCTGTAGATTACTTTAAGAACGGCTACTGCAGCGGGAGCATGCCTTATTCTGTAAACGGCTGGAATTTTGACTACCGCTGTGTGGAAGCCCTGGCTGCAGCCGGTGAAGACCTCAGCGATTGGTCTAACGGCAGCACTACTTTAAGGGATGAGGTTTTAGCTTCGGCCCGGGCAGCAGCGGCTAATCCGGCAAATGACGCTGTTCGCCTGGCCAAGGAAATCTCCGTGGTTAAAGCAGTTTATCCTGACTCTGAAACCATAGACACCCTGGCTGGCGCCTTGGTTGCCATGGCAGACGAAAGCGTACCGGGTCAATTGCATTTTGGTAGCAGTGTTTACGATCATGTTCTTGTTTTGACCGCCCTCGGCAAGGCAGGCAAGCTTGGCCTTATTGACCAGGATAAAGCCTTTGCCTATCTCAATACCTTTAAGAACGACCACTACAACAGTTGGGGCCAGCTGGCCGGGGCGGCCTGGGGCGGCTATGACCCCGAGGAACCTGATTTAACGGCGCAGGTTTTGACAGCCCTAAGTTACTTCGATGATGCGGACAAGCCGGGCAGCAGCGTTCACAGCGCAATCGCAGACGGTCTGGCCTACCTGGCCGATATTCAGGATAGCGATACGGCGGCTATTAATACACTTTGGGACAGTACCGTGGCCACCGCCGAGACACTTATCGCCTTAAAATCATTAGGCAAAAGTTTTGACGAATATGCCGGGGCATCGTCAATCTGGGTCAAGAAATCAAAGACTAAAACCATAGCCCAGTGCCTGCTGGCCGTGGGCTGTTGGAGCAGCGAAACGACTACCCGCGACCGCCTGGCTGCTTTGCTGGCAGGCCGGCAGAAGGCTGACGGCGCAGGCAAGGGTTCCTTCGAAAACAGCGTCTACAGCGATATGTGGGCTTACATCGCTCTGGCTGAGGCCGGCCGGCTTGACAGTATCGATACTGCTGCCGCGACGGATTACATCCTTTCAAAACAGGGGGTCGATGGTTCCTGGGGCGAATTCTTTGGCGATACTTACTACGCCGATGTGTTGTCCACCACCCAGGCCATCCGGGCGCTTTACCACCTTTCCGGTGCATCCGGCAAGCCCGTCCAGGATGCTGTGGAAAAGGGCCTGGGTTACTTGAAAAGCCTTCAGCAGGCGGACGGTGGAGTTTACTCGGCCTGGGACGACCCGGCTGTTGATAACTCAGAGCTGATCGTCACCTTGAACTTGCTGGGAGTAGACCCTGCCGGATCTGCCTGGAGAAATGATACTGGTTTAACGCCAGTTGATTATTTGTTGAACAAGACCATGAACGAAGACGGCAGTTTCGGTAGTGCCAAAAACGTTTTTGGGGCAGCGGAGGCATTAGCAGCTTATCTCCTGGTTGGCGGCCAGGGCAGTTCAGGGGGCAACGGAGGGGTCGGTAGTACGGGCCCAGGTGATTGCACGGTAAAAATCCTTGTGGTGGGCATGAATGGCGAAATCCTCTTCGGCCCCGGGACGGTGAATGTGAGCGCTAGCGACCAGTGGGGAAAAACAGCATTGGGCGCTTTACATGCAACCGGCCTCAGCATCATTGTTGACCAGGATAAAGGCTTTGTAAAAAGCGTTGACGGGCAAGCAAATAGCGGCATGAACGGCTGGATGTACAAAGTGAACGGCGTTGTACCCATGGTGGCGTCGAAGGACAAGCTATTGAGCGAAGGAGATGAGGTGGTCTGGTGGTACAGCACGGACATGGCATCCACAGGCCCGGACTTCAGCGAGATAGTAAGTACGGGTGCCGGACCTGAATCTGTTGAGCTTATTGAAGGCCTGGACCTGCCTCCGGAATTGTCTGGCTCAGAGGAAGCTCTGAAGGCTTTGGAAGACCTGGCCGGTCTGCTGGGTTTAGTGCAGGGGACAACTGAAATGGGGCCTCTCGGAGAGGCGGAAGCGGCTATATTTGTTGTGGGTACAGGAAAAGCTGCAGATAGGCCTGGGTTTCTGCAACTTATGAATGAGCTGGCCGGAAATCCTGTGGACCTGGCTGTGGAAGTAGATGCTGCCAGAACTACGCTAATAGCGGACAATCTCGGTGAAATAGGCCTGTTAATTCCAGAGGGAACATTCAGCGAAGATTTGACGGTTACAGTTAAAAAGGCGGTTGCCGGGTTGCCGGAGGACGGTGCGGAAAATAGCGTAATGCCGCCTGTACCTGCGGGTTACTGGCAGCTAACGTCATTGTACAGTCTGGGGCCGGAGGACGCCGGGCTTAATAAACCAGCGACACTGGCTTTGAAATTAGCCATACCGCCGCTGGTCAGGCCGGATAAAATTGTTTTAGCCCGGTATGACCGGGAGAATAACACCTGGCTTGCTGTTCCTGCGGTGGTGGATGTTGAGCAGGCAGTAATTCTGGCCAGAATAGAGCGCTTTGCAGAGTTTGCCGTTCTGGCGGGGCAGGAGAGAAGGGGCTTTGAAGATGTAAATGGTAGGGATTGCGGCTGGGCCCTGGAAGCCGTGGAGTTGCTGGCCGGAGCCGGCGTGGTGGAGGGCTTTGACGGGCGTTTCGACCCGCACCGGCCGATCACAAGGGCAGAACTGACTAAAGTCCTGGTTAAGGGCCTGGGCATGCAGGAGGCAGCCGGAGCTGGTATATCCTTTAAGGACATCACCGGAGATGATATGTTTGCTGGCTACATTGCTGCAGCAGTTGAGGCGGGGCTGGTCAGAGGATACGAAGACGGGACCTTCCGCCCGGAGAGGGCCGTTACCAGGGAGGAAGCGATCACTATCCTGGCGCGGGGACTTGGCCTGCCCGAGCCTTCCGGGGAAATGCCGGGCTTTGCGGATGCCTCTGAGATTTCTCCCTGGGCGGCAGAAAGCGTGGCCTCAGCAGTTTCCGCCGGCCTGGTCAGGGGTTACCCCGACAACACCTTCCGGCCCGGGAGAACCGTTACCAGAGCGGAATGCGCGGTGCTGGTTTACCGGGCGCTATTTCCCGGGAGTTAACATGTAACATTAGCCAGGTCAGGTTATTCAGTCCCTTGGGGCTTGCCTTCTCTGAAGGGAGGGCTCTCCCGGGCAGGAAACAGGGTAGGGGCAAGTCAAAGAAAGGAAGTTCGCTATGGGGAAAAAAGCTATATACGTTGGTTTCCTGATCATATTAGCATTGTTAACTATGTTTGGCTGTGGAGTCGACACGAACCAGTACGGGGACAACACGCCGGGGAGCGAAGTAGATGGAGGTTCTGTCCCTGACGGAAGCAATCAACCCGCCGTTCCTGCAGAGAACCAGCCCAGCCAGAGCACTTCTCCGGGATTTGCTGCCGGGGAGAAAAAAGCTGAACCGGCAGCTCCTGCTGCATCGGTTCAACCTGCCGGATCTGCCCCCATAGCTCCGGCAGCCCCGGCAGCCCCGGCGGTCCCGGGCAGCAATGCGGTTGAGGTGAATATTGTGGTGGTGGGAAGTGACGGCGAAGTGCTTTTCGGACCAGCCAGCGTCAAACTGCAAGAGAAGGAAGGCTGGGGTGTAACCCCCCTGGGAGCCCTTGAGGCAACAGGATTATCTTACGAGGTTTCCAAAAGGTGGCCGGATTTCGTTGAGAGTGTCGCCGGTCAGCGCAATAAGGGACAGGCCGGGTGGCTGTACAAGGTCAATGAAGAAGTTCCCCTGGTTTCTGCTGGGAAAAAGCAACTGGCGGCCGGCGACAGGGTTATCTGGTGGTACAGCAGGAGCATCACTAACCCTGCTCCCGTCTGGGAGGAATTTATAAAAGCAATTGATCAATAATACCATCGCTGCTGTTTCGTTGTCGAAGGGATTAATCCTTTTATACCGGATTGGCTGCGGGAATGATATGGTTTTTTGTGCCAGATGCAGGGAGCGACAGGGGACAGGTGTTAATCTGTTTGGTCCAAGTGACAATGGTCAGAGTCCGGGAGGTGTGCTGAGTTGTTTGGAGAAAAAAATGCCCAAAGTATTTTGATGGTGGTAGCAGTCTTTCTGGTCCTGTTGTTTCTGCCTGCGGTCACCGGCGCCGCTGCGGCAAAGGATGTGCAGCCGGAGCTGGACAGGGCTGCCGGTTATTTACTGGCCCTGGAAAAAGCACAGGGGTCTCCTTTGTCACCCTGGGGCTATGTGGCCCTGGCCTGTGCCGGTAAGGACCTGGCGAACACTAAGGTTCTGCAGTGCGCTCAGGAGCTAGAAGCACTGGAATCAGGTAATATGACTGATTGCTGTGTATTGGTATTGACCCTGCTGGCTTCCGGGGAAAACCCCTATAATTACCAGGGTCACAATCTGGTGCAAATGATCAGGGAGTCCCAGCTTCCCAGCGGGAAATTTGCTGACTCAATTGACCGCAGCGGTTTTGACGACGGGGGAGAGCAGCTCCTGGTCAACGCGCACATCTGGGCGCTGCTGGCCTTGCATGCGGCCGGGTCAGAGATACCGGACGCCCCGAAGGCCAGACAGTGGCTTGTGGAAACCCAGCATCCCGACGGCAGCTTCAACTGGAACCTGGCGGACCAAAGGCCGGACGTGGACTCCACCGGAGCGGTGCTGATGGCCCTTGGCGTGCTGGGTGAAACCAGGGAAAGCCCTGTTGTCCAGAAGACGCTGGATTACCTGAAAAGCGCCCAGGAGAGTGATGGTGGTTTTTCTTCCTGGGGTGCGGCAAATCCTGAATCCTGCAGCAGGGTTATTCTGGGGCTGTTGGCGGTAGGTGCTGATCCTTGGGATAAGGAATGGACCAGGCCGGGCGGAAACCCCGTCGAGGCCATGCTCAGCTACCAGCTGCCGGACGGTTCCTTCGAGCACATCAAGGGTATGGGGCGGAACTTGATGGCCACGGAACAAGCGCTGTTGACCCTGGCTGCCCTTCATTCTGGTAAGAACCCGCTTGAACTTCTGAAAAAGGACGCCACCGGTTCTGCCAAAGACAGTTTTCCAGAGCGGGGGATCTGGTTTAAACCTGGAGAGGCCGGGTATGTGGTTGCCATCCGGGGGCAAAGACAGTTTCTGGAGGCCGATGCCGCGCCCTTCCTGAAGGACGGCCGGACCTTCGTTCCCGTTCGCTACCTGGCCCAGGCCCTGGGTGTCCCGGAAGAAAACATCAGCTGGTTGCCCGCAAGCCAGAAGGTAATTTTGACCAGTGATCCGGTCACAGTTTCCTTGACCGTAGGATCAAATATTTTGTATCACGGCGACCGGCCGGTAAAGATGGATGTTGAGCCGCTTTTACTGCCCCCCGGCCGTGTTTACCTGCCAGCCCGCTATGTGGCAGAGGCCTTCGGATACCTGGTAAATTGGGATGAGCAGGAACAGGTTGTTGTCATTACCAGGTGAGCCGGACTGCAGCAAAACGACAGGTTCCCCAACTTGAATTCGTTATCCTGGTTGGCAGGGGGAAGACCGGGTAATTGTTTGGGGCAGGGCTGTACCAGTGAATTCCGCACCTGTACCCGACCGGTAAATTGGAGTTGTTATGCTTCTTGAGCCTGGCAATGTGTTCTTGTTTAATAAAAGGGGTTTTGAACTTGCTTTTTGACAGTTTTTATTACAAGGAAAAGGGAGTTTTTTTGCAGACCCTGCATCCCGGAGCAGCAGTTGCCTTAATCCTTGTTTTTCTCCTGCAGGTCCTGGTATTTTCCCACCCGCTTTACCTGGCCGGGAGCTTTGGGGTGATTTTCCTGACAATTTGGGCGGCGGGCGGTTTAAAAGCCATGAAGAATTACCTGAAGTTTGCCCTGTGGGTAGTTTTAGTGGTCCTAGCCATTAACCCCCTGGTGAATCAAAGTGGCAATACAGTGCTCTGGCAGAGCCCGCCCTTGCCCCTGGCCGACCGGCTTTCTGTTACCCTGGAAGCAGTTTTGTACGGAGCGGTCATGGGCCTTCGCCTTTTGAACATAGTGGTAATCTTTTGTCTGTACAACCTCATTGTTCACCCGGACAGGCTTTTAAATATGATTTCCCGTTTTGCCCACAAGCCTGCTCTGATCATTTCCCTATCCACCAGGTTATTGCCGGTAATGGCTGCTTCACTTAACAACATCCGGGAGGCCCAGCAATTGAGAGGGGTGGATTTCAGTGAGGGGAGCCTGAAAAAGCGGCTGGACAGGTACACAGCCATGCTGCACGTTTTGATGATTTCCTCGCTGGAAGATTCGCTGCAAATGGCCGAGGCAATGCAGGCGCGTGCTTTCGGCAGCGGTCCCCGTTCCGTTTACCGCCGCGACCTGTTCCGTCCCCGGGACGGTCTTTGTCTGGCCGGGAGCATTTTTTCCCTGGGCGCTACTGTTTACTGCATAATTAACGATCTGGGAAGCTATACCTTTTTTCCTCAACTGGGTAGCCTTTTCAGCAATGCTGCCACCCTGCCCGCCCTGGCTGCTGTGCTGAGCGGGTTGACCCTGCCGGCTTTACTGAGTTGGGGGTGGAATTGGTGCCGTTATATAAGGTTGAAAATCTGACTTATTACTACCCTGATGCTCCCCAGCCGGCCCTTCAAAACATCAATATGGTTATTGAAGAAGGGGAGTTTTTGCTTGTTGTGGGCGGCTCCGGCTCGGGTAAGTCCTCCCTGGCCCGTTTACTGGCGGGGTTGCTCCCTGATTTTTACGGGGGCAGGATTGGCGGCAGGGTCCTTTTTAAAGGGCGGGACATCCGGCACTTGGACAGGCGTACCCTGGCCGGGGAGGTCGGTATTGTTTTTCAGGATCCTGAAAAACAGCTGGTTATGACCAGCATCGAGGGGGAAATTGCCTTTAGCCTGGAAAACCTGGGCTTGCCCCAGGCGGAAATGTTTCGCCGGGTGGCCGAAGTCCTGGGCTTTTTCGGACTCACCCGGCACAAGACAGACTTTACCGCCACATTGTCCGGCGGGCAAAAGCAAAAACTGGCCCTGGCCTCGGTTCTGGCCATGCAGCCGCGGGTCCTGATCCTGGACGAACCCACTTCTCAATTGGATCCGGCAGCCGCCGAGGAATTCTTCAACCTGGTCAGGCAATTGAACGAAGAGATGAATTACACCATCGTCCTGGTGGAACAGCGTCTGGAACGCTGCTTTCACCTGGCCGACCGGGTGGTGATCATGGAGAGAGGACAAATTGTCAACATTAGTCCTCCGGGGGATTCGGCAGCCTGGCAAGTAGCAAATAACTTTTCCTATATCCCGCCCGTGGCAGCATTTTTTGCCTGCCTGCAGGCGCCTGTTGTGCCCCTCACTGTAAAGGAAGGGCGGAGACTGTTAAATAAATACAAGCTATTCCCGGAGCAGGAGGGCAAGCAAAGGGTAATGCCAGCGGGGTCAGCGGGGAAAGGGCCCGGTGGAAGAGGTGTGCCGGCCGTTGAGGTGAAAGGCCTGTGGTTTACTTATCCCAACGGCCGGGAGGCACTGCGCGATATTAATCTGCACATCGCCCCCGGGGAGTTTGTTGCTCTGATGGGGGAGAACGCAGCCGGCAAGACCACCCTACTCAAGCATCTTGCCGGGCTTTTAAAGCCATGGCGGGGAAGGGTATTGGTAGCTGGTCTTAATCCCCAGAAGGTTAAGCCACGGCAACTGGCCCGGGTCGTGGGGTATCTCTCCCAGAATCCCGGCGACTATCTTTTTCAGGATACGGTGGAAGAGGAGCTGTGCTTTACCCTGTCCAACCTGGATCTTCCAGGCGCCGGAAGGATTGAAGGAATGCTGGAGAAAATGCAACTGACCTGCTGCCGTGGAAACAATCCCAGGGATTTGAGCAGCGGCGAAAGGCAGCGGGTGGCCCTTGCTTCAGTGATGGTGCAAGGCCCGCAGCTCTTATTGCTTGATGAACCCACCCGGGGCGTCGACTACGGTCTTAAAGCCGTTCTGGGCAAGTTGCTGCGTAAGGTAGCGGCGGAGGGAACAGCTGTATTAATGGTAACTCACGATGTGGAGTTTGCAGCGGAATATGCCGACCGCATTGTAATGCTTTTTGACGGCAGGATTGCCTGTGACGGTCCAAAACATGAGGTGCTTTGCAGTTCCATGTTTTACGCGCCGCAGTTGAGCAGGCTGTTCCAGGGTATCTGCAGCAGCGTGCTTACTTTGAGGGAAGCGCTGGAGTGTATGGGAAAACGGGAGATTTACCCGGGGGATTGTGGTGATAGCATGCTTCAAGAGGAAAAGGAGAGGGATGAAAAATATTGTTAAGTTATATCTGGGAGCGGAGATTCGCCCTTTTGCTGGTGTCCGTGACCGGGCTGCTGGCCTTTTCCGTAACTGCCGGAAAAATGTCTGCCGGGCAAAGCTGGGGGCTGGTTACAGCGCTGATCATGGGTACGGCCCTTATTCTTTTATACCTTAATTTTGAGCAGAGCTCTGTATCTTCCCGGGAGATTGCAGTTATTGCCGTGCTGGGAGCAATGGCTGCCGTGGGCCGGGTGTCGACGGCAGCCCTGCCGAATATCCAGCCTGCTACCTTCCTCATTATCCTTTCGGGTTATGTCTTTGGTGCCCGGGCAGGGTTCATGACCGGTTCGGTAGCCGCACTTGCTTCTAATTTTTTTCTCGGGCAAGGACCTTGGACACCCTGGCAGATGTTTGCCTGGGGGTTGGCCGGCTCTTCAGCCGCCTGTCTAAGGGCTTTATGCCCCGGCGCCGGGCGCTGGGCAATGATTTTTTTTCAGTTATTCTGGGGTTACGCCTTCGGCTGGATTATGAACCTCTGGACCTGGACGGCCTTCATTTATCCCTTGACCTGGCAGTCATTTCTGGCAACTTATGCAGCCAGCGTCTGGTTCGATACACTCCATGCCGCGGGTAATGTATTATTTTACCTGTTCTTGGGCCCTGGGACGGAGAAGGTTTTAAGAAGGGTCAAAAAAAGGCTCGAAGTCAGCCCCCTGCAGGTTGAGCATGTTAATACAGGTTGAGCATATTGTTGAGCATATTAATTATCTTAAATATGATATAAACATGCCCCGGGTGGTCTCGGGGTATGTCGTTCTATCTCATAAATAAACAGCCCGCCCTTAGTTTTAATCCTCCTCCTGGTAATTCCTTTAGCGGCATGGTATTTTACCCCTAAAAATTTGTTGGTTGCGCCAGCCGGCAAATCCAAATTCGGTACAGCTAAGCCCCGTGGGCAATATAAATGTCCGGGTAAAAAAGAAGACAAAAAGAAATTTATTTCTTTGAAATTAGTTCAATCCCTGTAGAGGATGAGCTGCCCAGGGATAGTTCTAAATATTCAGGTATTGATAAATTTTATATTGATTAATCTGCTTGGGGTATTTTACAATATTCATTATAGTGTCAATAGGGCAGGAGAATAAAAAGTATCTGTTGAAAAAACAGTTAAAAAGGTGAATGTAAAAATCCAGGCTCCTCCGGTTAGGGTTCTTTATAAGAGCAACAATACTTTACTGAGGTGGTAAAATGAAAATAGCTGTATCTGGCAAGGGTGGCGTGGGTAAAACGACTATTGCGGCCGCCCTGGTTAAACTGTTTTCCGGGGCAAACCACCGTGTCTACGCAATTGACGCCGACCCTGATGTATGCCTGGCGGCGACCCTGGGCATTCCAGACGATATCACCTCTGAACTAAAGCCTCTGGTGGAGATGAAGGAGCTAATTTACGCCAGGACCGGCGGGGAAGGTTCCTTCTTTACATTGAATCCCGAAATTGACGATGTCCTGGATGATTTCTGTATCTGCCTGGACAACATCAGGTACTTAAGAATGGGCGGAGTCAAGAAAGGCGGTTCCTCCTGTTACTGCAGGGAGAATGCCTTCCTCAATGCAATTGTCTCGTCTCTGCTTCTGGACAGAAATGACGTGGTCATTATGGATATGGGTGCCGGGATTGAGCACCTTTCCCGCGGTACGGCCAGGGGAGTCGATTTAATGCTTGTGGTGGTGGAGCCTGGCCTGAACAGTGTTAATACGGCGGGTCTTGTGAAAAAGCTTGCGGCTGATCTGGGTATAAAAAAGGTCAGAATTATAGGAAACAAGGTTCGGAACAAGCGGGAAAAAGACTTCATTTTAAAATACTTCCCGGAGAAAGAAATTCTGGGCTTTGTTGATTACGACGAGGATGTTTGGGAAAGTTCCATGGAAAGAGGCAGTACAATTGCTTCGAAGGAATGTTTTTTGCGTAACATTAAATATATTCAACAGAAAATCGTAAATGAAATTAAAATGAATTGACCTTGGTTATAAACTCTTTAAAATGAAGCCTTAATTCTTTGGCAGGTTTTTAGCGTTCTGCCGGAATTGATTCCGGCATCGTTGACAAGGAAGATTGAATGCTGGTGGAGGCTGTGGCGGCAGCCGGAGTATTTCTTAACAGGAACATCACGGTGACGCTTTTCTCAGAACTTACCGTCAGAACTAAAGGCTGGACGGGACAAAATTGCCTGCGGTGTGTCCAGCATCAGAAATGGAAAGGTAAAGAACAGCAATGGAAAATACCACTAATGTTCTGCATCCAGGATCTGCGTTCAGGGAAGAGGTAAAAGGACTGATCCATGACTTTGACTTCGGCAACTGTTTGTCCTGCGGCATGTGTACCGCTGGCTGTCCCTTTTCCGACCTGGTTTCAGGCCTTGACCCGCGCCGCTTTGTGCGCAAACTGCTTTTGGGCCTGCGGGAAGAAGTGCTCAGCGATCCCTTTGTATTTTTATGCAACATGTGTGAGCGCTGTACCATTGAATGTCCCATGGGTATTAAAATGGGTGCGCTGGTCAGGACTGTCCGGGGGCATTTTTACACCCGGGAACAATACCCCGGCTTTTTACAGAAAGTGGTCCAGGAGCAGCTGGAGACAGGCAACCAGATGTCGGTAACTCCCGAAGAGTTTTTGGAGACCTTGGATTGGCTGCAGGAAGAACTTCAGCAGGAACTGGGAGACCCCGACTACAGGATACCCCTGGACAGGCGGGATGCGGATTATTTTTATGCCTTTAACGCCAGGGAAGTTAAATATTACCCCCACGAGCTTCAGGCGGTTTTGAAAATTTTTTATGCTGCGGGAATTAATTATACCATCAGCAGCAGAAAGTGGGATGCCACCAACCTGGCCCTTTTCACCGGCAACAACGAAGATTTTTACAAAATTCAGATGCCCCTGTTTGAGGAAGTTGTGCGCCTTGGCGCTAAAGAGCTGATTATTACGGAGTGCGGGGGCGCCTTCTATGCTACCCGGCATGCTTACAGGACCTATTGGAAAGGCCGGCCCTTTCCGGTGCGGCACATTATCCAGTTGCTGGACCAGCTGATCGGAGAAGGGCGGCTTAAACTGGATCCCACGGTGATTACGGTGCCGGTAACCTATCACGATCCGTGCAGCCTGGCCCGCAAGGAAGGCCTCGCGGAGGAAGCCCGGAGGGTATTGAAAGCATTTATCAGAGATTTCCGGGAAATGAACCCAAACCGTAAAGTCAACTATTGCTGTGGCGGAGGCGGCGGTTTTATTGCTATGCCGGAGTATTCAAAGATCCGGATCGAAGCCAAGGGCCAGCGCAAGGCAGAGCAGATCCGGGCCACCGGGGCCCAAATTGTAGCCGTGCCCTGCCATAATTGTATGGACCAGATTAACGACGTAACCCTGCATTTTAAACTGGGTACCAGCAACAGACATATCTGTTCCCTGGTAGAAGAGGCACTGATTATGCCTCCCCGGAAAAAAGGAAATATTTCTTGAATCTTTCAACGCTTGCTGTATTAAGGAGATTGCAGACTGGAAGGACGAATTTTACTATGAGCATACTGAAGGAACGGACCGGGGCTGTACTGGTGCTCGGCTCCGGCATTGCCGGTATCCAGGCCTCACTGGATCTGGCCGGGTCGGGTTACCTGGTCTATCTGGTGGAGCAGTCCCCTGTCATTGGCGGAAATATGCCGTTACTGGACAAAACCTTTCCCACCAACGACTGTTCCATGTGCATTTTTTCCCCAAAGCTGGTTGAGTGCGCCAGGCACCGGAGTATTAAGATCCTGACCTGCACCGAGCTGCAGGAACTGAGGGGAGAGCCCGGTAGGTTTGAGGCCGTCCTGCTGAAACGGGCCCTCTTCATCGACCCGGAAAAATGTACAGGGTGCGGCGACTGTGCTGAAGTTTGCCCCCAGGAGCTGGACGATGCCTTCAACCTGGGCATAACCCGTAAGGCTGTATTCAGACACTATGCCCAGGCTTTTCCCAACGCCTATGTGATTGATCGCGGGCACTGCCTGCAATGCGGCCAATGCAGCCGGGTCTGCCAGGCAGGGGCCATAGATTTTTCCAGGCAGGACGAGACCCTGGAAATTGAAGTAGGGTCGGTTATAGTCAGTTCCGGCTTTGAGGTGTTTGACCCTTCCAGCCTTTCTTACTACGGCTACGGCAGGTTTCCGGATGTCCTCACCAGTTTTGAATTCGAGCGCCTGCTCAACGCCTCCGGACCCTGGGAGGGCCGTCTGCTGCGCCCTTCAAACCTGCAGGAACCTGCTTCAATTGCTTGGGTCCAGTGCGTGGGCTCCCGCAATATAAGAATTGACAGAGGTTATTGTTCCTCTGTTTGCTGCATGTCTGCCCTAAAAGAAGCTCTGACCGCCCGGGCCCGGGGCCCGTTGAACATGCGGACGGACATCTTTTTTGTTGACCTGCGGACCTATGGCAAGGGTTTTGAGAAATACAGGGTCCAGGCCGAGGAACAGGGTATCCGCTTGATCCGTTCCCGGATTTACGCGGTTACTGAGAAAGAGGGCGGGGATGGTCTTTTAATCCGCTATGCCGACGAGGCCGGAAACATCTTTACGGAAGAATACGATCTGGTGGTTCTGTCGGTGGGCCTGCAACCCTCCAGGGGTTTCCTGGAGACCGTCGAAAAGCTGGGCTTAAGTCTAAACCGCTACGGTTTTTGTGAGCCCATAGAACTGACCGGGGTTGCAACCAACCGGCAGGCTATTTTCGTGGCAGGCGCCTCCAGCGCCCCGAAGGATATTCCCGGGTCGGTTATTCAGGCCAGCGCTGCTGCGGGTGAGGCGGCCAGGTACCTGGCCGGTTCTGAGGGAACAAGAGTTCCTCCTGTTGTGGAGTTACCCCCGGAACAGGATCTCACGGGCAGCGAACCGCGGGTTGGGGTCCTGGTTTGCCGCTGCGGCTCGAACATTGCCAGTGTGATCGATGTTCCCAAACTGGCTGAAAAGGCCGGTAAGCTGCCGGGGGTGGTCTATGCGGGCGAACACATTCATGCCTGTTCCCAGGAAGGCCAAAACAAGCTGAAGCAGGTAATCCGGGAGCACCGGTTGAACCGTGTGGTAGTTGCAGCCTGCAGCCCGCGCACCCATAGGGGCCTGTTCCAGGAAACTATCCGGCAGGCAGGTTTCAACCGCCACCTTTTTGAGATGGCCAATATCCGGGATCAGTGCTCCTGGGTACACATGCAGGACCCGGACAGGGCCAACGCCAAGGCCTTTGACCTGGTCCGGGCGGCTGTAGCCAGGGCTGTCCGGCTCAAGCCGGTGGAAACGTTTTTCTCTGAGGTAATCCCCCGGGCACTGGTCGTTGGCGGCGGCGCCGCCGGGATGACTTCGGCCTTGAGCCTGGCGGACCGGGGTTACCAGGTTAGCCTGTTAGAAAAAACAGGCCGCCTGGGCGGCCTGGCCAGTGGTATGGTGCAGGGCTTCAGGGGAGAGGACGTGCAGGAGTTTTTATCCCGGCTGATTAAAGCAACGGCGGAACACCCGAAGATCGAGGTGCTTACGGGGGCTGAAATAAAAAATGTAGAGGGATCTGCAGGCAACTTCACCACAACCCTGGGCGACGGCAGGAAAATCCGGCATGGTGTGGTCATTATTGCCACCGGCGGGGCAGAGTACCGGCCTGTTGAATACCTGTACGGACAGGACAGCCGGGTGCTGACCCTGCTGGAACTGGAAAAGGCCCTGGCCGGCCGGGAGCCGGCGGTTGCCGGGGCGAAAACGGTGGTTTTGATTCAGTGTGTGGGTTCCAGGGAGCCGGAAAGGATGTACTGCAGCAGGGTTTGCTGTACCAAGTCGGTCAGACTGGCCTTGAGAATAAAAGACCAGGCTCCCGGGACAAATGTCTATGTCCTCTTCCGCGACCTGCGCACCTACGGGTTTTACGAGGATCTGTACCAGGAGGCCAGATCCAGGGGCGTTGTCTTTATCCGTTACGAAACCGATGCCAAGCCGCTGGTAGAGGCAACCGGCGAGCGGCTGAAGGTAACTGTGACAGACCACATCCTGCGCCGCCCCCTGGAAATCCAGGCCGACATCGTGGGGCTTGCAGCCGCCACGGTTGCCCCGGAGGAAAACCTGAAACTGGCGCACCTGTTTAAGGTATCCCTTAACGAAGATGGTTTTTTCCACGAGGTCCATGTAAAACTGTCCCCGGTGGACTTTTCCACGAAGGGGGTCTTTATGGCCGGGCTTGCCCATGGGCCTAAAAACCTGGAAGAGTGCATAGTGCAGGCCAAAGCGGCGGCAGCCAGGGCTGCCACCATTTTGAGCAGGACCCACCTGGAGTCCCAGGGATCCGTGGCCGTGGTCCAGCGGGAAAAATGCGCGGCCTGCCTGACCTGTGTCCGCCTCTGTCCCTATAAAGCGGTTGAAATTAAGAAGGGGGCGGCTGAAGTAAAAGCCACCCTCTGCATGGGCTGTGGTATTTGTGCCGGGGAGTGCCCGAACAAGGCCATTACCCTGCTCAATTACGAAGACCCTGTCCTGTTCGCCATGTCCAGTGAATTATGCCGGGGGAGCTGTGAAGATGAAAGGGTTTGAACCACAAATCGTTGCCTTTTGCTGTCTGAATTGTGCCTATTCAGCTGCCGACCTGGCCGGCTCAATGCGCCGGCAGTATGCTCCCAACGTCCGGATTATAGAGATTCCCTGCACAGGGGCCATCGACCAGAGGGTTCTGCTCCAGACCTTTGAAGAAGGGGCGGACGGGGTGTTTGTAGCCGGCTGTCTGGAAGGCGACTGCCGCTATCAAGTTGGTAATATCCGGGCTAAAAAACGGGTGAAGGCACTGCAGAAAATTCTGGATGAGACCGGTCTGGGCGGGGAACGCCTGGAAATGTTCAATCTGTCCGCAGCCATGGGAAACCGGTTTGCGGAAATTGCCGATGAAATGACCAGGCGGATCAGGTGCCTGGGGCCCAGCCCGCTGAGAAGGAAATGAAAGGAAGTGCCGCTGGATGATTATAGCCGAACAAAAGCCCCTTGCCGAAATTGCCGGCTTCATCAAGGACTGTGAGCGGGTCCTGGTAGCAGGCTGCGGTGGCTGTGTAACCGTATGCCTTTCCGGCGGTGAAAAGGAAGCTGAAATCCTGGCCAGCGCCCTCAGAATCAAGCGCAGGATTGAAGGCAGGCCCCTTGAAACTGTTACTTACACAGCTCCGAGGCAGTGCGATCCGGAGTTTATCGAGGCCATGGAAAACGTTGTCCGGGAAGTGGACGCAGTAATTTCACTTGCCTGCGGGGTGGGGCCCCAGTACCTGGCCGAACGTTATCCCGATCTACCGGTTTACCCGGCTCAAAATACAAAGTTTGCCGGAGGCTCCAGAGCCCATGGCGTCTGGGAGGAGTACTGCGGCCTGTGCGGCGACTGTATCCTGCACCGGACCGGGGGGATCTGCCCGGTGATTCGCTGTCCCAAGAGCATCCTGAACGGTCCCTGTGGAGGTTCCCAGAAGGGCAAATGTGAAATTGACCGGGATCTCGACTGCGCCTGGCAGTTGATTTATGACCGCCTGAAGAGGTTGGGGCGCCTGGATCTACTGAAGGAAGTGGCCCCCTTGAAGGATTGGTCCAAAGCCAGGGACGGAGGTCCCCGCAGGGTGATCCGGGAGGATGTGATGATTTAATGGAAAACGCCTGCAGCAAGCTCGAGCAAACTCTGAAAAGCGGACGTCTGGCAATTACCGTTGAAATAGGTCCGCCCAAGCATTCTTCCCCGGAGGGGATAGTTGCCACTGCCCGCCTGCTGAAAGATTATGTTGACGCTGCCAATATAACCGACTGTCAGTCCGCGGTGGTAAGGATGTCCAGTCTGGCGGCCAGTTTGCATATTCAGCATAACGGCCTGGAGCCGGTTTTCCAGATGACCTGCCGGGACCGCAACCGCATTGCCATTCAGAGCGACTTACTGGGCGCCTATAGCCTGGGAATCAGAAACATACTCTGCCTGTCCGGGGACCACCAGATATTCGGCAATCATCCCACGGCTAAAAACGTTTACGATTTGGACTCTATTCAATTAATCCAGCTGACCAGACGGATGCGGGACGAGAAACTGTTTTTTTCCGGCGAACCCATTGAGGGGCAAGAACCCAGGTTTTTCATCGGCGCCGTGGCAAACCCCTTTGCAGACCCCTTTGAGTACCGGGTAGACCGCCTGGAGAAAAAAATCGACGCCGGGGCTGAATTCATCCAGACCCAATGCATCTTCGACATGGAGCGGTTTTCCCGCTTTATGGAGCTCTGCGTTTCCCGCGGCCTGCACCAGCGGGCTTACATCCTGGCCGGGGTAAACCCCTTGAAAAGCTGGCGCGCAGCCCGGTACATGCAGACGAAAGTGCCGGGTATGATCGTGCCTGAAGATATCGTCCAGCGGATGAAGGAGGCTGAAGACCCTAAGGCCGAGGGCTTAGCCATCTGTGCCGAGCAGATTAAATACATCCGGGAACACATCAAGGGCATCTCCGGCTTTCACATCATGGCCATCAACTGGGAGGAATCCGTGGTAGAAATTATCCGGCTGTCAGGTTTAAACCGGCCGCAGTGCTGAAAGCCCAGGCTCCACCCTGAGTAAACCGGGTCTCCTAAGCGCCCAGCCCGCGTTTTCCGATATAGGCGACAAGGTCGACAACCCTGTTGGAATAACCCCACTCGTTGTCGTACCAGCAGACGATCTTGGCCAGCTTGCCGTCCAGGACCATGGTGGAAAGGCCGTCCACAATGGAAGAGTGCGGGTTGCCGTTGTAGTCCCTGGATACCAGGGGCAGGTCGCTGTAAGCCATGATTCCCTTGAGTTCCCCCTCGGCGGCTGCCTTAAGGGCGCCGTTTATATCTTCCACTGTAGCCGGTTTTTCCAGTTCTGCCACGAGGTCCACCACCGAAACATTGGGGGTGGGCACCCGCATTGACATGCCGTTGAGTTTTCCTTTCAGCTCGGGTATAACCAGACCAACGGCTTTTGCCGCGCCCGTTGTGGTGGGGATAATGGACATGGCAGCTGCCCTGGCCCTGCGCAGGTCTTTATGGGGAAGATCGAGGATCTGCTGGTCATTGGTATAGGAATGAATGGTGGTCATAAGACCGCGCACAATTCCGAATTCCCGGTGGATTACTTTCACCATGGGCGCGAGGCCGTTGGTGGTGCAGGAAGCGTTGGAAATGATCTGGTGTTTGGACGGGTCGTATTTCTCTTCATTAACTCCCATTACAATAGTGATGTCTTCATTTTTGGCCGGGGCGGTGATGACCACCTTTCTTGCTTTGCCGTTGAGGTGTTTAGAGGCGCTTTCCCTGTCGGTAAAGCGGCCGGTGGCCTCAACAACAATTTCCACCCCATAGTCACCCCAGGGAATGGAACCCGGGTCCGGAATGGCGAAGGCCTTGATGTCGCGGCCGTTAACCCTGAATTCCCTCTCTTCATTGGCATAAATGTCGGCTTCCAGGGTGCCGTGGACAGAATCATACTGAAGAAGATGCGCCAGGGTACAGGCGTTGGTGAGATCGTTTACGGCGACGATTTCCAGATCATCTCTGTTCATGGCGGCCCTGAAGACGTTGCGCCCGATCCGGCCAAAACCGTTAATCCCCACTTTTATTGCCATTGGTGCAAATCCCCCTTTTATTGTCAGATTTATTTAAGCAAAATACAACCAGCGGTTTGTTAATGTATTCAATCTTAGCGTACCCACAGTAATATAGATATACACCTTCAGGTGAGCCTGAAAATCACTGGAATAATTTAGACCTTCAGGCAATGGTAAAAAATGTAGTCATATAATATTGAAAAAATTGTTAAGGATCAAGTCTGTTAAAAAAAAAGGAGCTACCATTGGGGCAGCTTTTTTAATATTACAAATACTGGATTATTAATCGAGGATTATAGATCAAAGATTATTATTCCTTAATATGTCATTAGAGTTATGTCATAAGAGTTATAATTTATTTTTACAGGATTAATATAATAATCCCAACTGAGTTGATAATATCCTATTTTGTATCATTTATGAACTAAATAGGTAGATCACTTGATATTACTCAGGTATAAATTGTATACTGTTGAAAGTATAACCGTTTAATAATTCATACTATTCTGTTATCAGAGGTGAATCTTTCATGCGCAACCCCTTAAACCAACTTGTTCAGGCTCTGCGCCTGATTGTAAATCCACCGGCAAATGAGCTCAGGGAGATGGCTCGCTACGAAGAGAAAACAACCTGCTATGGCAGTGCCAGCTATGTTACCAGGGTGAGGAGCCGCAGCGCCAAAAACACATTTATTGTGGACGGGGGTTACCTTGGGGCGGACCAGCGCGGAATACCCCTGGCAAAATTAGAGGAAGTCGCTTCAAAGGTACATGAATACCTGAAAACCCGCGAGGTGATCTGCCTGGACCGGCGGATGGGAAAAAACCCCCGTTTCAGCCTGAACTGTCGCCTTTACGTAACTAAAGAATTTGCCCGGCTTCCCTATATGTGGCATAATATGTTATTTGAGCCGGAATCTGCCAAAGGTGAACCTGATTTGGTCAGTATTCATGTTCCCGAGTGGCCGGAACGGCTTATTTTAGTCCATCCTGAAGCAGGAAAAACCTATATCCTGGGTACCGACTACTTTGGAGAGGATAAGAAATCCTTCTTGAGAATGGCCCTCTATTACTGGAAGAAACGCGGCGGGATCGGCTTTCACGCGGGTAGTAAGGTGCTCAGGGTCCGCACGGCAGAAGGAGTTCTTAAAGATGTCGGCTTTATCATGTTCGGCCTGAGCGGGACGGGTAAAACAACACTGACCATCCATGATCATGGCCTCCAGGGGGAGGAAAGGGTTATTATCCGCCAGGACGATATGGTCATGATGGATGACACAGGCTATTGCTGCGGCACGGAAAACGGGTTTTATATTAAGACCGAGGGTTTGGACCATTCCCAAAGGGTCCTTTACGATGCAGCGACTTCGCCCAATGCAATTCTGGAGAACGTAAAAGTGCTGGACGACGGCACGGTTTTATTTGACAACACGGAGCTTACTTCTAACGGCAGGGGCGTGGTCCTGCGCAAAGATGTGACCGGTACCGATGATAGGATTGACCTGGATAAAGCAGATAAGATCCTTTTCATTACCCGGCGTGATGATATAATCCCACCTGTGGCAAAATTAAACGCAGAACAGGCTGCCGCTTACTTTATGCTGGGCGAATCCATTGAAACCTCTGCCGGGGACCCCACCCGCGCCGGTGAATCCAAGCGTGAGGTGGGAACTAATCCATTCATAATCGGCAGGGAATCGGATGAGGGGAACCGGCTATTGCATATTCTGAGAAAAAACCCGGACATGGAATGCTATCTTTTAAATACGGGAAGCGTTGGAAAGGGCGGGCTCAGGCCCGGGAAAAAGATACCCATCAAGATTTCTACCGAAATTATGAAGCACATTGCCAAGGACACAATTAAATGGACAACTGACCCCGACTGGGGCTACCAGGTTCCACTGGAGATACCTGGACTTGATCTTACAGAGTACAACCCGGCTGCCTATTTCACTATGGACGAGTACCAGAAACGGGTGGACAAGCTTCGCCAGGAAAGGATCCGCTGGTTGAAAAAGTATCCCGGACTGAGGGAAGAAATTATTAGAACTGTTCTGGAACCCGTAAAAACCCTGTAACCCCAATGCAGGGTTTTTTTCTTGATTTTTCTATGCCAGTAATAAACAAAATAAATATAAATTTTACACTTTGTTTTTGTTGTAATACAGGGTTTATAATGTATAGGGCAAGTTATGATCTTAAAAATAAAAAGCCCGTATAACCAGTTACAGCAGTGGCTTCGTGGGGCTTTTTAAATAAATGCCGGCGAATTTGAAAAACTGCTGTTATTATTTGTGGTTTTTGTGTTCTTTTGGCGTAACAGGCAGGATCCGGGCGAATCAGGTTGAATATCTACTATAAGTAGGACTGGAACTAAAGGAATAGGGGGTTTACTATGAACTGGAAAAATTTTTTAATTATTCCATTGCTGCTCCTGCTCGCGCTTCTGAGCCCTGGCTGTGCGGGGAATGCAGATAATAAAGGGAATGCAGATAATAAAATGAAGTTTGGCCTGCTTCCCATCGTCGATAACCTCCCCTTTTTTGTGGCTGAAGAAAAAGGATATTTTCAGGCGGAGGGCCTTGATGTCGAGTTTATTCAGTTTGCCAGTGCCCTGGAGAGAGACAGTGCAGTTCAAGCCGGTGAAATTGATGGTACCCTGGGTGATATTCTGGCCGTGGCTGCTTTGAACAACGCCGGGACGCCAACACAAATAGTTTCCCTGGGGCTGGGTGAAACCGGGCAGGAGGGCAGGTTTGCCATCCTGGCTTCCCCGGGCTCTGACATTAAAACTCCCGAGCAGCTTAAAAACGTACCTGTGGCCATCTCAACAAATTCCATTATCGAATATGTAACCGATAACCTGTTATTGGAGCAGGGTCTCAAGCCGGAGGAGATTAAAAAAGAAGCCATACCCAAAATACCGGTACGTTACGACCTTTTGATGAAGGACAAAATAGAAGCAGCGTGTCTCCCGGACCCCTTGGCCGTCCTGGCTGAAAGCGGAGGGGCGAAAAAGATCATCGATGATACTTCCTCAAACCTGTCCCAGACTGTTATTTATTTCCGGAATGATTATCTCGATAAAAACAGCGGGAACGTCACAAAACTCTTAAAGGCCTACGCCAGGGCAGCAGCAGAAATTAATCAGAATCCTGAAAATTACTGGTCCCTTCTGGTTGAAAAAGCAAGTGTACCCCAGGAGGCCCTGGGCGTGTTTAGAATGGACCACTATCCGGCACCCCGCCTGCCGGAAAAGGAACAGGTGGAAAGAGTGGTCCAGTGGATGCTGGAGAAGAACCTTTTGAAACAGAACTTCACATACGAAGACCTGACCAGGCCAGGTCTTTTGCCCCAGGATTAAATGGTTGAGGTCAAAGGGCTGGAGGTGGCTTATACCCATAAAAACACCCGGGTTCTGGCACTCCGTGATGTGCACTTCACCCTGGACAGCGGTAAGACCTGTGCCATTATCGGCCCGTCCGGCTGCGGCAAGAGCACCCTGCTCTACGTCCTGGCCGGGCTGCTCAGACAGACCCGGGGAGAGGTCCTGCTGAACGGTAAGCCCCTGCAGCCCAAAAGAAAAGGGACCGCACTCATTCTACAGGACTACGGCCTTTTGCCCTGGAAGACGGCTTTGCAGAACACCTCCCTTGGCCTGGAGATCCGGGGCGTTCCCCGGGAGGAGTGTTTAATTGCCGTTAAAGAAGCTATGACAGAACTGGGTATCTGGGAGTACCGGAATCATTACCCGGCCCAGTTGAGCGGGGGGCAGCGCCAGCGCGTGGCTATTGCCAGGTCATTGACGCTGAAACCCGATTTGTTATTAATGGACGAACCCTTTTCCTCCCTGGACGCCCTCACCCGGGAGAGCCTGCAAAATACCCTGCTGGATTTCTGGAAAAAAAGGCGGGCCACCATGCTCCTGGTTACCCACAGCATAGAAGAGGCGGTCTTTCTGGGACAAAAGATCCTGATTTTTTCGTCCGGACCTGGTACAATCCTCCATACCATTCAAAATGAGGAAATGGGAGACCCCGATTACCGCACAACTCCCCTCTTTTACGAACGCTGTTCCCGGGTCAGAAAGATTCTTGAGGGAGGAGTTTGAGGTTGGATAGACATAGGAGATTGGTTGCCTTTGATTATTTTCTGGCCGTTGTCGTCCTCCTTGTATTATGGGAAATCCTGTCCTACTGCTTGAACGAGTCCTTTTTCCCGGGACCCCTTGAGTCCTTTATAACTTTCGCCAGGGAACTGGGCGATAAACTGGGTATGAACCTGCTGGTCAGCACCGCCAGGGTTATAGCCAGCCTGCTGGTAGCGCTGCTGCCCGCTGTGCTCCTGGGCATGGTCCTGGGCCGGGTCGAGCGCCTGGACCGGTATGCCGCCCCTCTGATTTATTTAACCTATCCTGTACCGAAAATCATCTTTCTGCCGGTTGTACTCACGCTCCTGGGTTTAGGCGACGTCTCCAAAATTTTTTTGATTTCGATCATTGTTTTTTTTCAAATCCTGGTAACCACCCGTGACGCGGCAAGACAGGTTAATAAAGGTATGGTGGACTCCGTTATCTCCCTGGGAGCAGGGGAACTGCAGATTTACCGCTCTGTTATCTATCCTGCCTGCCTGCCCAAGATCCTGACCTCACTCAGGATCAGCCTGGGGACTGCCATTGCCGTTCTCTTTTTTTCCGAAACAATCGCCAACCGGGGGGGCTATGGGGGCATCGGCTACTATGTAATGGACGCCTGGGCCAGGCTGGCCTGGGATGAAATGTTTGCCGGGATTATCGCCATGGGCGCCATGGGCTTTATCCTTTACCTGATTTTGGACTGGCTGGAGAAAAGATTATGCCCCTGGGAATTCCTAAAGTAAGTACATACACTAGCCCGGGTTGTGATCTCACCCAAATATAAACTTTATTGTTCAGAAAAATGCCCCCAGAATATTCCTGTTCGTTCTTAGCTAAAGGAAGCAGTTAAAGTGTTTGAGAAATAGTTATATAACGGGAATATTAGTGAGTGCCTGTTTAAATAACTTAATGGTTCAGGTAACAGGTTATTAAGTTATTTGTAATAAAGGCCGGTTTGAGACTTAAACATATTTGCAGGTATTTTAAAAATAGTCCATATTTTTTAATTATAGAAAGTAGTAGTGGTTATCATGAAAAATTTTTTAAGGATAAAAGAGCCGGTCAACGCACTTACCCACTTTACGATCTTTGTTGGAGCAATTGCGGGCCTGGTCTTTTTAATCTCCAAATCAAGATATAACATATCAAAACTTACGATAATGACGGTTTACGGGGTCAGCATTATCCTGATGTACGGCGCAAGCACGCTATACCACTGGCTGAGAACAACTCCGCGTAAAGTACTTGTTTTGAAAAAAATCGATCATATCGCAATTTATTTGTTCATTGCAGGTACATATACACCGGTTTTGTACTACGGGTTGCAGGGCTTATGGAAGTGGTCAATGCTGGCCGCGGTCTGGGTCCTGTCCATAACCGGCATATTTTTGAAGCTCTGGTTCATTAACTTGCCGCGTCATCTTTCAACGGCTTTTTATATAACGCTGGGCTGGATTGCGCTGGTACCTTTCCTGCAGCTTATTAAAGGCCTGCCCCAGGGAGCAATTATCTTAATGATCCTGGGTGGTGTTGTCTATACTGTGGGTGGGATTATCTACACAACGAAGTGTCTGGATTTTTTCCCAAACCGTTTTGGGTTCCATGAAATATTTCACTTGTTTGTTATCGGAGGCAGCGTTATCCATTTTATTATGGTTGTAAATTATCTCCTACCACTATGATTTTAACTTACTAAAACATGTTTAGCGCAGGTCCGGTACGTCGCCCGGTACAGGTATTAAAATACCCGGGCTTTTTTGAGATTTAAACCTTTTAAACTTTTTCTGACTTGAATCTTTGAGCATGGACTTAAAAGGGACGGATTGAAAGAAAGCTTTGGATAAACTGCCGGGCTTGGCGCCTGCAGGTTTGGGGAAGCCCGGCAGGGACAGGAAAATGGTGGACAAAAATCCTGCCTTACCATACAATTAGAAGTGAATAAGGGGGGGGTATGGCCTTATGGCATTGCATCATAGCGGCAAGATAGTCAAGTGCGACCAGAAGGTCGATATTACCGCCACCTTTGGCTCCGATCTGGTGCTGGAAGGTTTTACAGCCATTCCAAACATCCTTTTAAAGGTATACAAACACATAGGTATTTCAGATTTCCAAATGCTCCTTTTAATTCAATTAATCCGTTTCCACGTGGAGGAAAGGGAGTATTACCCTACCCCGCAAATGCTTGCCAGAGTCATGGAGGCAGAACCTGCCAGGCTTGAGCATGAATTGAAGGACTTGCTGGATAAAGAAATAATTTCTGTCAGTGAGTTTTACGATTGCGACCGCCGGGTTATATTTCGCGGGTATGACTTTGAACCGCTTTTTTCCAAGATTTCAGACATCTGGGCTGCAATCCGGGCAAGGGAGATTGAGGAATCTAAAAAACTTCTCAATTCCCAGGAGTTTGCCCAGGACATGTTTGACAGCAAAGTGACCGGTTTGATTGACTGCTTTGAAAAGGAGTTCGGCAGACCGCTTTCGCCCATTGAAGTGGAGCAAATTGAGCAATGGGCTGCCTGGACGGACGTGTCCCTGGTTATGGAAGCATTGAGAAGGGCTGTACTGGGAGGCAAACATAACTTTAAATATATCAACAGCATCCTTCTTGAGTGGAAAAAGAACAACATAAGGACCCTGGAAGCCGTTGAACAGTACGACAGAGACTTTCATAAACGCCGGGCCAGCTTAAAAAGGAGAAGTGCTAAGCCTGAAGAAGTCCCTGCTCCTGAAGACGATAAAACCGATTCTAGAAAAAAGGCATTTATCCGGACGCTCTATATTTAGCTGTTTAGCTATTTAGCTCTATTTAGTAAGACCGGGGAGAGGAAGGAAGTAATAGAGTGAGCTGCCGTTTATGCGGGGACCGCGGCTTTATTTTGATGGGTGAGGGGGCGGTGTCCTGTAAGTGTGTTAAAGAAAAAGCCATGGCCAAGCTGATCAAGGACTCCCGGATGCCCCTGAGCTTTTTAAAACGCACTCTGGATAGTTTTAGCTTTAAGTATTACTCAAAAAACTGTATTGATCTGGATACTGGACTTTCCCATTATGATATTGCCAGGCTTGCCTTTCAGGCTGCCGGAGCTTTTGTCTCCAGCTTTCTTAAGGATCCCCATACAGACGGGTTACTTTTTACCGGACAGGTGGGTAGTGGAAAGACCTACCTGGCCAGCTGTATTGCCAATGAGCTGTTGAAGAAGGGTAAGGGTGTGCTATTTGCAGTAGTGCCTGATTTGCTGGACGAGATCCGGTCCACTTATGATCCGGGAAGGAATTCCGATGAACCAACGGAATTCGACCTTGTGGATAGGGCCAGGCAGGCGCCGCTGCTGGTGCTGGACGACCTCGGAGCGCATAATTACACGGACTGGACCCGGAACAAAATCTATTCTATTATCAACTACCGCTTGAATCACCGTTTGCCTGTGATTGCTACCACCAACATCAGTCCCGAAAACCTGGAAGGGTATCTTGGGGAGAGAACAACCTCCCGGTTGCTGGAAATGTGCAGGCCTTACCGTCTTCTTGTCGATCTGGACATCCGGGCGGTACAGCGTAAAGAAAAGGATTCAAGAACGATGCGCTAAATCAACCTTAGCAGGAAAAGCTGCCTAATAAATCTGGACAGGTGCCCCGTTCGCGGGGCAGAATATTAATGGCCGTTGCAAAAGCACCCGGGCCTAAGGAAATGAGCTTGGTGGGCAAAGGAAGAAACAACCAGGGAAAAATACTCGCTGGATAGCTAGCGGGTATTTTTTTTGTCAAATCTGTTAATAATTCTATTTAGCAGTTAAATTTGAGAGTATAATAAGTGTTTTTAAGAGCAAGAATACCTTTTGGAGTCGGGAAAGGAGGAAAAATGAGTAAATTTGTTCCAAGGCTTGCTTTTATCCTGGCCATGGTCGCCTTGACGGCGTTCCTGGTCGGGGACGCTATGGCGTTTGAAAGCAAGTGCGCTAAGGACACAGATACTCAGCTTAAGTACTGCTCCGGTTCCACCGCGGTAAACTATACAGTGCAGGAAGGGGATACGCTATACGGAATTGCCCGGAGATACCGGGTTTCTTTAAGGGAGTTGATGAAAGTCAACAATTTAACCGGCAGTTTAATCAGGCCCGGTGATGTCCTGAAAGTGCCGGAACCATCCGAAGCTAAAATAGCCCTTTCCAGGGGGAAGGTTTCCCGGGAGGAGCTGATGCTTCTGGCCAAAATTATTCACGCGGAAGCCCGGGGTGAAAGCTTTGAAGGAAAAATTGCGGTGGGCGCCGTGGTCCTGAACAGGATTGACAGCCCGCATTTTCCTAAAACAATATCGGATGTCATTTTCCAGAAAAACAACCAGGTCTACCAGTTCTCGCCGGTGGCTGATGGTTCCATTAATCTGGAGCCGGATGAAGCATCCGTGGAAGCGGCCTTGCAGGCCCTTTCCGGCAAAGACCCTACTGGAGGAGCCCTGTTTTTTTACAACCCGGAGCTCAGTACAGACCGGTGGATCCGGACGCTGCCGGTAGTTGCCCGGATTGGAAATCATGTATTTGCAACTTGCTTATAGACATGAAAAATGGAATCTGCCTTGACTTGCACTAAAAAAGAGGCGGCCGTCAACCGGTCGCCTCTGTCTTTTCCTGAAGAAAGCTGAGCTTCTTGATATTTACGTTGACTTCTTTAACCTGTAGTCCGGTCATATTCTCGATGGCCTCTTTGACTTTGTGCTGTATTTCTGCAGCCACCTCGTGCAGGCGATAGCCAAAGGTAAAGGTGGGTGCGATATCGATAAAAACGCAACTATCCTGCTCTTTGATTGTAATTTTTCCGGGGTTGCTTACCCCCCTTACAGAGGCTGCGGCATGCCCGGCAATGGCGGTCAGGGCGCTGTTGGCTATGCTCAGTTTTCCGTTGTAGGTGAAGGTCGGCCGGATCACCGACTGTTCGAGCCAGTCTTTTTTGCCGGGAACACCCTTCTTGCGCAGAAAGACCTGGAGGGGATCCACCAGCGTGCCCGGGAAGCTTTTCTTAACTTCCAGGGTGGGGGCGGGGATGACGTGCTTGCTGTGACAGGTTCTGAGGTATTTTGCTTTGCGTATTTCTTTTTCACTGGCAACTTCTTCTATCCGAATAAACCGCGACGGGGCAGGCAACCCGAGGCGTTCTGCAATTCTCTCGGCCATTGCTTCCGATGTGGCCAGGATTAACAACCTGTCGGGAGCGAGGTCTGAAAGAGCAGATTTGATCTCATTTGCTTGTTGAACGTCCATAAAAAGGGCAGACTTTATTGCACCAATCCTGGTGGGCTGGCGCTTGGCGGAAACTCCGGCAAGAATGCGGTTACCCTGAATCAGGAGGCCGTCATCGATGATTGCCTGTGCGTCCAATTGGTGGGCTACAATCGTTGCCCGGTGGCTTTTCCCTGTGCCACTGGGACCTACAAGAGCGAATACTTCCAAAAAAGACACCTACTTTACCAGGAGATCATTACCTTTTTCATCCTTAGCTTATTCATCCTCCGGGAAATAGTCAAGAAAAAACACAATATTGTGCACTATAGCCGTTCGTTTATATAGTTACACTCATATGGCTTCATAGACGGGCGGGAGCAAGGGGATAATAAAACCATAACTGAAAGAAGAATCTGTCTTAAATGTCATGCTATTTAATTATAAGGATAAGAGCACCAAAGTGAAAAAAGACTTTGTAAAAAGGGTTGGGACATGAGTATAAAAAGACCTGTTTTCCCGGTTATCCTGTCAGTCTTATTAATTGTCCTGGCGCTTGTTCTGGCCGGGGCAGGCTGCAGGGCGCGGGCTCTAGTCAGTTCCGAAGTCCCGGAACCGTCCAGGGTTTTAGACGTCAACGGTGAAACCATAACCTTTATCAGCGGCGAAAACCGGATACCTGTCCCCCTGGACCAGGTTTCCGAATATATGCAGGATGCCATTGTAGCCATTGAAGATGCCCGATTTTTCCAACACAGGGGGATTGACCCGGTAAGTCTGGTAAGGGCCATGTTCAGGAACATTCAGGCCGGCAGGATCGTTGAAGGCGGCAGTACTATCACCCAGCAACTGGCAAAGAATTTGTACCTTGATCCCAGCCGGAGCATCGGGCGCAAGTTTGAAGAGCTTTTCCTGACCATCCAGTTGGAAAGAACCTATACCAAAAGTGAAATCCTGGAGATGTACTTAAATGAGATTTATTTCGGCCAGGGCGCCTATGGCATCGAAGCTGCAGCCAGGACTTATTTTCAGAAACCGGCCGGGGAGCTGAGCCTTGCTGAAAGTGCAATGCTGGCCGGAGTTCCCAGAGCCCCCAGCATTTATAATCCCGTTCAGGATTTTGAATCAGCCAAAGCCCGCCAGGGCGTTGTGCTAAACCGGATGGTGGAGCTGGGCATGATCAGCGGGGAGCAGGCCAGGCTGGCTGAAGCTGAGCCCCTGCAGTTATCCAAAAAGCCGGCAATTGTCAGGAAAGCCCCTTATTTTATCGATGAAATAGTAAATTATTATGAACAGAATTATCCAGACGGGCTGGAAACATTATATTCAGGTGGCCTGACAATTTATACAACCTTAGACCTAAAAATGCAGGAAGCCGCAGAAAAGGCTCTGACCAGGGGGCTGGCCAGGTTGAATCCGGACCTTGAAGGAGCGTTGGTGGCGCTGGATCCAAAAACAGGCCAGATCAAGGCCATGGTTGGCGGCCGGGACTATAACAAATCCCAGCTGAACCGCGTTCTGACCAGGAGCCAGCCGGGTTCGACCTTCAAACCCTTTCTTTATGCTGCTGCCATCGACATGGGCTACACGGCCGGCACGACCATTGTTTGCGAACCCGTCAGCTTTTCCCAGGCCGGCAGGGAAGATTACGTGCCGGAGGACTACCAGGGTGATTACCACTACCGTCCCTTCACCCTGAAGGAGGCCCTGTATACCTCGGATAATGTTGTAGCCGTCCGCTTGAATGCCCAGCTGGGACCAGAGGTCATGGCCAGTTATGCCAAGAGGATGGGCATCGATTCTCCCCTCAGACCTTATCTTTCCCTGCCCCTGGGGACATCCGAAGTAACACCCCTGGAAATGGTGAGGGCTTTCGGGACCCTGGCCAACAGGGGCATCAAAACCGAGCCTTACTACATCCAAAGAATCACCAGCAGAACCGGACAGGTCCTGGAAGAGCGCCGGCCTTCACTTACCCGGGTCCTGGATGAAAAAACGGCCTACATCGTTACTGATATGCTCACCGCTGTGCTAAAACCCGGGGGCACTGCAGCCAATTCAGGGCGAAACCTGGGCAGGCCGGCGGCTGGTAAAACCGGAACCACTGAGAACTTGAGGGAAGCCTGGTTTGTGGGTTACACGCCTGATCTTGTAGCTGCGGTCTATGTGGGTTATGACGACAAGAGCAGGGCAGTGGGCCTTACCGGGGCTGATGTTGCCGCACCAATCTGGGCTGATTTCATCAGGGAGGCTTTGGCAGGGAGGCCTCCTTCGGAATTCCCTGTACCGGACGGTGTGACGAAGGTCAAAATCTGTGCGGATGACGGTCTCCTGGCTGGAGAATTTAACACCCGGGTCATCGAGGCAGCCTTCGTCCAGGGTACTGAACCATTATTCCCGTGCTACGGCTACGGGCCGCTTTATTACTTGCCTGAACAGGTATCACCCCTCTTTCTAGAAGGTGAACTGGGTCTATTTGAACTTGAAGAGGTGCTGCCTGACATTTTTTCAGAACACAGGCATTATGTTCGGGAAAAAGAAAGGCCCTCTCCGTGAAAAAGAGGGCACCGGAAGGTCAAATTATCCTTGTTAGGTTTATAATAGTTTTTTGCGGCGAAAAAAAATATATGTCACTATGGCCAGGGGAAACATCATGCCCATAAAAAGGGCCCAGGCTATAGATTCGGATAACGGTCTGCCCCTCTTTCTTGTGTCCAGGAAGACCCAGACGGCCGCACCCCAGAAGAGTGCCAGCAGTGCGTAATTTGCAATCATGGCGACTGTGCTTGGGACGTTCACGTTCATAAAGCCTAAAATCAACTCCTTGTTCCTATAAGTAGAAGTTTAAGTTCAGAAGCTTAGTCTTCTGTATTAAGCTACGAATGTCTTCCCGGCCTCACCTTAAGCCGGGGATCATGCGAATTGCTTTACTTTCTATATTTTATGACCCTTGCGGGAGCTCCACAGGCTATGGCATTGGGTGGTATGTTCCGGGTTACCACACTGTTGGCGCCGATAACCGATCCTTCACCGATTTGCGTGCCTTTGAGTATGGCACAGCCGCGGCCAATCCAGACATCGCTGCCGATCCTGATAGGAGCCGCAATCAGGTCCTGTTCCCTCATCGGAAGTCCGTTTTTGGCAAAACCGTGATTGGCGTCGATGACGCTTACGAACTCCGCCAGCATTGTATTGTCCCCGATAACGATACTGCAGTCGCTGGCGAGCACGCAGTTTCTGCCCAGATAGACCCTGTTACCGATGGTAATACTGCCATTTTCCGTCACCAGGAAAGAAACTCCTGTGGCGATGTGGCACTGCTCACCAATCCGGACCTTGTTGGATATCGGAACGTCCACAAACCCTTCAAAAACCGTGTCGCGCCCAACGGACTCCAGCAGGCACCTGCCTAAAAAAGTGTAGAAAGCTGAAAGGAAGGAGCGGAACAGCTTGTACAGGCATGCTACAATCATTATAACACCTCAAAAGCGACATAAATACCTTCGACATAAAGCAGTTTCATACCTGCTTGAATCTATTTCTTTAACAATGCACTTTTGGAGTTAAAAAAAGAATTCGTGATCGGTTATAAACCAGGAAAGTTAATTCCGACTTTGCAAATTATTAAGTTTGAATGAATCCTGGACGCTGAAAAAACAGGATTTGTTAGATGAAATATTAAGGAGTTAGATTGTCACGGACGAACACAAATTACAGATGGTATGAGTAAAATTAATGTGGGTTTTCAGTATAGGGAGCAGTAAAA